>Ga0181532_10000085_pt1 | contig 89998 bp, 82 predicted proteins | sample PEATcosm2014_Bin_33_FD_119768 | JGI IMG/M metagenome (GOLD analysis project Ga0181532, IMG submission 119768) | Peatland microbial communities from MTU Mesocosm Facility, Houghton, MI, USA - PEATcosm2014_Bin11_30_metaG | ecosystem: Environmental > Terrestrial > Soil > Wetlands > Peat | place...
ATTGCTTGCGGTTTGCAGCTCACCCTGCGGGTGAGTCTGATCGAACTCTTCTTCTTTGCTCATGCCGAACAATACTAACCATTTCTCTCTTCAAGCCTCGAGGTCTACTGCCGTTTTTAGGATCAAGAAAGGAGCTTTCCTCAGCCATCCCCTCAGGCTTACTTCAGGCTCATTCTTCGATTGGAAAAGAGTGACCCGAAAGCGCCAAGCCGTTTGATTTGCTGGATTTGCGGGATGCGTTGCACCATGCTATGTGCTGTCTTGTCGAAGAGGCGCGTTCAGCGTTCGAGCCGTGCGATACTGACTCGACAAGCGTGACAAGTCTCATTCATTCAAGCGGTTTGCCCGCAGCAGTAGTGGCCATTGGCTTCGCGGTGGTGGCTCGCACGATGGGAGCGGTCACCGATGGCGGAGCTCTCGTCGGAATAATTGCTGCCTTTGTCCTCATGCTTGCCGCCGGGATCTCCGGTTTCGTTCCGTTGGGGACAGTGTTTCTGCTGACGCTGCTAACCACGCGGTGGGGCTACGAGCGCAAACAGCGTCTAGGAGTGGCCGAACGCGGGCGTGGTCGCACGGCAAGGCAGGTTCTTGCCAACCTGGGCGCGTCGGCGCTCTGTGCTTTGCCGGTGATCTGGTTCTGGCAGTTCAGCGAGGTTCTGCTCCTGGCTGCAATCGCGGCGCTGGCCGAGGCCGCAGCCGACACGGTCTCCAGCGAAGTGGGTCAGGCGATAGCGGACCGCGCGTATATGATCACCGACTTTCGCCAGGCTCCGATCGGGACCAACGGCGCAATTAGTGTAGAGGGCACGTTGAGCGGCTGCATAGCCGCCTCGATTGTCGCCTGCGTAAGCGCGTTTGTTGGTGTCGTGTCTTGGCCGTGGACGCCGGTTGTCGCCGTCGCTGGAGCCGCAGGGATGTTGCTCGACAGCGCTCTGGGAGCGACGTGGGAGAATTCCGGAAGAATGGGGAACGACGCGGTAAATTTTATCAGCACCGTGTTTGCCGCGGACCTCGCGCTGGTTGCGGCAATGGTGATAGAAAGAGTGGGAATTTAAACGCTCCGGGGAGCTAAACTTGTTACGAAGCAGAATCTTCCTCTTTCTGTTCTTTTTCGCATGTACCACCTCTCTGTTCGCCCAGCAATACGACACTCTCGTCCGTAACGGCCGCGTGGTGGATGGCAGTGGCAATCCGTGGATCTACGCGGACGTGGCCATCATCGGTGATCGCATTGCTTTCGTCGGCAAAGCCGATCGAAGCGTGACGGCGAAGCGCACGATTGACGCAACCGGCTTGATCGTCGCTCCTGGCTTCATTGACATGCTTGGCCAGTCGGAAGTGAACCTGCTCATTGACAAGCAGGCGGTCAGCAAGCTGACGCAGGGTATTACCACGGAGATCACCGGCGAAGGCGATTCGGTCGCCCCTACCAACGAGAAGCTCAACCAAGAGCACGCCGATTTTCTTCAGCACTACCACCTCACCGCTGACTGGCAGTCGCTGGAGGAATATTTCCAGCGGCTGACCAAGCAGGGAAGCGCGATCAATCTTGCGACATATGTCGGGGCGGCGCAGGTGCGTCACATGGTGATTGGCACCGTCGATCGTGCGCCGACTGCTGATGAACTGAAGGAAATGGAGATAATGGTGGACGACGCCATGAGCGATGGCGCGATGGGTGTCTCCACGGCGCTCATTTATTCGCCTGGTTCTTACGCCAAGACCGACGAGTTGATCGCGCTGGCCAAGGTCGCAGCGAAGAAAGGCGGCATCTACGCTTCGCACATCCGCAACGAAGGCGACGCAGAAATGGATGCGCTGAATGAAGCTTTTCGCATTGGGCGCGAGGCCAATATTCCAGTCGAGATCTTCCATCTTAAGGTGGCGGGCATGCAGAACTGGGGCAAGATGCCGCAGGTAATCGCGGCCATCGAGCAGGCGCGCGCCGGCGGAGTTGATGTTACGGCCGATCAGTATCCCTACACCGGTGCCGCGACTTCATTGGGCGCTGTCATTCCTGCCAAGTACCATGCAGGCGGGCCCGACGAATTTGTAAAACGGCTGAACGATGCGGCGGTCCGCGAGCAGATTCGCAAGGACATCGCCAGCTCCGACAGTTCGTTCGAGAACCTGTTGAGGGGTTCGGGCGGCGCCGATGGTGTGCTCGTTATATCGGTCCTCAATCCCGAACTTCGCAAGTACGAAGGCAAGACCGTCGCACAGATCGGGAAGATGGAGAACAAAGACCCGCTGGATGCGCTAATTGACCTGGTCATCGCCGATCGCGACAACACCGGCGCGGTGTACTTCCTGATGAGCGAGGAAGACGTGAAGCTGGCGATGCGCCAGCCGTGGGTGAGCGTTGGCACCGATTACGGCGCGGTCAGCCCGAGTGGGCCGTTGGGAGAATCGAAGTCGCACCCGCGGGCCTATGGCAGCTTCGCACGCATTCTCGGCAAGTATGTGCGCGACGAGCACAATCTGCGGCTGGAAGACGCGATCCGCAAGTTCACGTCGCTCGCGGCACAGCGCGAAAAGCTTGACCACCGCGGATTGCTTCGCACTGACTACTTCGCGGACGTCACGATTTTCGATCCCGAGAAGGTGCACGACACAGCGACGTTCGATGATCCGAACCGGCCGTCGGTCGGGTTCGAGTACGTCTTCGTGAACGGCATGCTGGCACTGGAACACGGCAAAGTCACTGGGCAACTGGGCGGGCGTCCGTTGCGCGGCCCGGGATACATGATGCGCGACTATGTTCCCGAGGGGCTGCCTCTTCGAGGTAAAGTGCTGGGCGTGGTAACCGACGAGGCCGGCTGGCCGCTGCCCCGCGCGACCGTCACGCTCACCGATGCCAGCGGAAAAGCCTTGGCGACGGCGACCTCGAAGAAAGATGGCCGCTACGAGTTCGTGCTGGAAGAGCCGTGCAGAGGCTGTTCGGTGAAGGTCGACCGCATGGGGTTTACTGCAGAGAAGGAATCAGGAATTGATTACAACGGATCGAATTCGCTGTGGTTTGGTTTTGCGTTAAAAAGAAGCAACTAGCAGCTAGCCACGCGTGTTTTAAGATGCAGAGGGGCGAGCGAATTTTACTAAAGTCAAGAGATTCATGAGTAGTCATCGTTTTCACTGGCTTCGAATCACGCTCCCCTTCCCGTTGCTGTTCATGGTTGGTCCCGCCAACACCCAGGAAGAACCGACCTTCCATACACAGTCGAACATCGTGATTGTGCCTGCTCTAGTCCGCGAAAAAACTGGAGAAGTTGTCTACGGCCTGCAGGCGAAGGATTTCATCATCGAGGACGATGGTGTGCCCCAGGCTGTCCAAGTTGACGAGGCGGCAGAATCTGAACCGGTGTCACTGGTTGTTGCCATCCAGTGCGGGCGACGCGCCGACTACGAGCTTCCCAGAATGCAGGGCCTGGGCTCAATGTTGCAGCCTGTGATGGCCCAACCGCAGAGCAAGGTCGCCCTGGTCGCCTTCGACAGCCAGGTACACGCAATTGAGAATTTCACCGGCGATCAGAACGCGATCGTACGGGACTTGCAAACTTTGCAGCCCGGCGATGGTGGTGCGGCGATTCTGGATGCCGTGAACTATTCGGTGAAGCTGCTCGACGGAGTGCCGAACAATCGCAAACGCGTGCTGTTGCTGATCAGCGAAACTCGCGATCACGGCAGCCATTCTGCTACGATCGATGACGTTATTAAAGCCATTGGCAACAGTAACACTGTCGTCTACACGCTGGCATTCTCACCGTCGAAATCAAACGTACTCGACACACTGCGTGGCGCCAACAATCCCGACTTGCATCCCGCACAGACCGAGGTCCACGAAGGCCCGGATTTGCTGGCGCCCATCGTGCTGGCAGCGCAAGCCATGCGCAAAAATACGGCCAAGACGATCGCCTCTTTGAGTGGCGGCGAGTACGAGATGTTCGATTTGCGCCACGGCTTTGATGCGCGGATGAACGACTTCTCCAATCACCTGCACAGCCGGTATCTGCTGAGCTTTCAGCCAGCGCATCCCCATCCCGGCCTGCACCGGCTGAGTGTGCGTCTCAAAGAACCCGGAGATGCGACTGTCCTGGCCCGCAGCAGTTATTGGGCTCTGCAATCGCAGCCGTAAGGACGAACTCAAGGCAGTTCTTGTCTCAGTCTATTTCGCGTCTTTACCGAACGCGTCCGTTGCGCACTCGGCGCATCGAATAATCGGGAGCAACTTTCAAAGTTGGGGACATTGTTGACGAACAGGTGGAAGACATCTGCGATAGGTTGTAGTCTGGCTGTGGCGCTGCTGCTGTTTGCGGCGCATAAACCCTCTATGCCGGACCAGAATGTTTATCGCGCGGTCGTTGACTTGACGCACGACCTGAACGACCACTCGCCCAACTGGGAAGGCACAGCACAGTCTCCATTCCAGGCAAAGGAACTCGGCAACATCGACCGTGACGGATACTATTCACGCATTTTTACTACGCAGGAGCATTACGGCACGCACCTCGACGCGCCCGCACACTTCGCGAAAGGCATGTGGACGGTGGACCAGATTCCGGTGGAGCGACTGGTGCGGCCGTTGGTTGTGCTTGATGTTCGCGCGAAGGTAGAAAACAACCCCGACTACGAAGTAAGCGTCCAGGATGTCGCCGAGTGGGAAAGCTTGCATGGCATGGTTCCAACCGGGGCTGTGGTGATGGCTTACACCGGCTGGGAAATACGCTGGAACTCACAGAAGGAATTTCAAAACCTGGAGAGCGATCACCTGCCTCACTACCCGGGCTTTGCCCTTGAGACCGCGAAGTTCCTTGTGAAGACGCGTGACGTGGTGGGACTAGGCATTGACACGATGAGCGTGGACCTCGGAGCGACTTCCACCTACCCGGTGCACCAGTTCACATCGAAAGAGAGCGTTTACCATCTGGAGAATGTCGCCAATCTCGCGCTGGTACCGCCGTCGGGAGCGACTGTCGTGGTGGCACCCATCAAGCTGGAAAACGGTTCCGGCGTGCCGGTGCGGCTGTTGGCGTTAGTGAAGTAACGCCAGCTTATTCGCTGTTCGCTGCACCATCCACACTATCATCCCGAGCGAGGACTTCAGTCCGAGTGGAGGGATATCCGGTTCTTATAGTTAGCAGCCGCAGATCCCTCGACTGCGTTCGGTCGCTGGCAGCGACCTCACTCCGCTCGGGATGACAGTTTGGAGTTTCGTAGCGAAGAGCGAAGAGCGAAGAGCGAATAGCGGCTCACCTCACATGCGCCCGATACAGCATGTAGCTGAAGCTTTCGCGGAGCGCAGCCATCCAGCGTCCAAATGCGGTCTTGGGAATGGAGCCTGGGCGCGGCGAAACGTACACCTGCACTCCCTCGTGCGCCATCATCTTTTTCGCGCGGTACAGGTGGTAGGCATCGCTGACCAGTAGTGCACTGTGCATGCCGTTGGTGCGCATGATGACCGCAACACGCTGGGTAGATTCGTCCGTATTATCCCCCTGAGTCTCAGCAATCAGGTTCACGTCCGGGACTCCGCGCGTTTCGAGGTAGTCGCGGCCCACCTGACCTTCGCTGTAGCGCGGGTCTTTGCCCGCGCCGCCCGTGGTGATGATCACCGGCGCCAGGCCGCGCTCGAAAAGGTCGTATGCGTGATCGAGGCGCGCGCGATACACCGGGGAAGGGTGGCCGACATACTCAGCCGCGCCAAAGACGACGATTGCGTCGGCAAGGTGTGGTTCGTCGATCCCCGCTTCGCGCATGATCTGCGCAGTGGTGTATAGCAGAACGCCCACCGCGACGATTGCCGCAAGAATGACGATCCAAACTCTGAGAGGCAATTTGGACTTCTCTGAAGGCGTGACGACTACTCCCGGCCCAGCAGCTCGACGATTTGCTCCTCGGGAATGGCACCATGCCGTAACACGCGCCAGCTTCCATCTTCGTTGGTCAGATCTACGATGGTGGAAGGCATATGGCGCGGAGATTGGCCGCCATCCACGATGACCGACAAGCAATCGCCCAACTGATCACGAACTTGCAATGCGGAAGTGCATTCGGACTCGCCGTGCAGGTTGGCTGAGGTCGCGGTGATGGGCAATCCCGCAGCGCGAATGATAGCCAGCGGAATTTCAGCCGCGGGCACACGAAGAGCAACATTGCCGGTGTTGGCTGTAACCTTGAGCGGCAATTTGGGATCAGCGCGGACGATGATCGTCAGTGGTCCCGGCCAGAAACGGCGCGCCAATAAGTAGAAGATTTCCGGAACCGGCCATGCCAGGTCGGCAGCCTGGTCCACCGACTCGATCAGTAGCGAAAGCGGTTTGTGGCGCGAACGGTTCTTGATCTCGTAAACGCGATCCACGGCGTGCAGGTTAAAGGGATCGGCTGCAAGCCCGTAGAATGTGTCGGTTGGCATACCCAGCACCTGTCCGGAGCGGATCTTCTCCGCCACGTAGGTCACTAAGGCCGTTTCTGGCTCTTGGGTATTGATCTTGACGACTTCGGGATGCACCCCTACCTCTTCTTCCTGATAAGGAGTTGACGGGGCGAAAACCTAACATATCGCCCCTTAGAACGGCAACTCAGCAGATTACCACGACGCGCCCCCGGAATGCGGTGACGCGGTGCCGGCGGTGTACGATAGACGCCGGTCACAATCGCACAATGGTGAATCCAGCCGAGTTCGAAGGTCGTCTGGGCCGCATCAACAGCCGCCAAAATGCGCGAGTTAAAGAGCTTCGCCGAAGCTTTGGTGAGGCCGCGCCGAACTCGCAAGGCGAGGTCGCCGTTGAAGGCATGCACCTGGTGGAGGAGGCGATCCGTAGCGGGCTGCGGCTAAGTACGGTCTTCTTCAGCGAATCGGCGCGCGCGCGCATCCATAAGCTTCTGCCGCAGCTTTCCTCGCATACGGAAGCTCTGCTGCTGCCGGATGAAGTCTTCGCCAGCGCGGTGCCTAGCGAATCTCCGCAGGGAATTGCCGCCATGGTTCGACCGAAATCGTTCACGCTCGACGACGTGTTTGCACCTCCGCCGGCGTTGCTGGTTGTGACTGCCGGCCTGCAGGATCCCGGAAATTTAGGGACTGTCGCGCGCGCAGCTGAAGCGTTTGGCGCGACTGGCTTGCTGCTGGGCGAACGCACCGTGAGTCCATGGAACTGGAAGGCTGTGCGCGCGTCGGCGGGATCGCTGTTTCGCTTGCCCACTCTGAAAGTGGACCTCGCGAATGTGCTGACGGAGATCAAGTCGCGGGGCGTGCGGGTGCTCGCGACATCGTCACACAAGGGCACTTTGAGCGCAGATGCAGATTTGCGCGGGCCGGTGGCGTTCCTGATTGGCAATGAAGGAGCAGGCGTTCCCAAGGACTTGCTGGCGCAAGCCGATGAGGTGGTCGCAATCCCGCAGTCGCCGCGAGTGGAGTCGCTCAACGCAGGGATAGCCGCGTGTATCATGCTGTACGAAGCAGCTAGGCAAAGGAAAAGACATTGAACCACCGAGGCACAGAGACACAGAGGTTTAGAATTCTTTTCAGCCGATCTCAGGTTTTTGAGGCGGGTAGAAAGAGGGTCTGTTGAGAACGACATTCGAATCAAGCGTCGTAGCGCCTCGATTGGCGTGCAAAGCTGGGCTATCCGCAGATGCCGAGCAGCCACTCACCCGAGAAATTATTGCAGCGGCAATGGAGGTCCACGGTCGCTCGGACCCGGCTTGCTCGAATCCGCCTACCAGGCTTGCCTGTGTCGCGAGTTGGACCTCCGGGAAATCCCATTTCGTCAGCAGGTCAAGATACCGATCACATACAAGGGTGTCAAGCTTGACTGCGGTTACCGGATCGACTTGATCGTCAGCGACAAGGTCGTCCTCGAGTTGAAGTCGGTTCAAGAAGTTCCGCCGGCACAGAGGCACAGCTGCTCTGTGCCTCTGTGCCTCTGTGTCTCTGTGGTAAATGACTTTGTGAACCTGTTCCAACACATCCCGCAGCCTGATGATGCGGTCGACAAGTCGCGACCGCTGGCCGATCGCATGCGTCCACGCACGCTCGACGAGTTTGTTGGGCAGGAGCACATCCTGGCCCCCGGCAAGTCGCTGCGGGTGCAGATCGAGCGCGACGACACCGGCTCGCTCATCTTCTGGGGCCCTCCTGGTGTCGGCAAGACGACGCTGGCCAAGATCATCGCGCGCATGACCCATGCAGACTTCATCGAGTTCTCAGCGGTGTTGGCAGGCATCAAGGAAATCAAGCAGGTGATGGCCGACGCCGAGCGCGCGCGGCAGTATGGCACGCGCACCATCGTCTTCGTGGACGAGGTGCATCGCTTCAACAAGGCGCAGCAGGATGCCTTTCTGCCCTATGTCGAGAAGGGAAGTATCCGGCTGATCGGCGCGACCACGGAGAACCCGTCGTTCGAGGTGATCTCGGCACTGCTGTCGCGTTGCCGGGTGTACGTCCTGAATCCGCTGACGGGGGAGCAGATCGTGCTTCTGCTGCGACGAGCTATCGACGACACCGAGCGCGGACTCGGAGAATTGCATCTCGAAGTCGAGGACGCAGCACTGAGCAAGATCGCAGCGTATTCCAGCGGCGATGCGCGCAGCGCCTACAACGTACTCGATATCGCAGCAAAGCTCGCTGTCGAGCAACAAGGGAAGGGAGTGCAGCCTCGCATCACTGATGCGATCGTCACCGACGCTCTGCAGAAGCGCGTATTGATGTACGACAAGGCAGGCGAAGAGCACTACAACCTCATCTCCGCGCTGCACAAGAGCGTCCGCAACAGCAATCCCGATGCATCGCTCTATTGGCTGGCGCGCATGATCGAGGCTGGCGAAGACCTGCTATACATCGCACGACGGGTGGTTCGCATGGCCTCGGAAGATGTCGGCCTCGCCGATCCAAACGCGCTGGTCATAACGCTGGCCGCGCGCGATGCAGTGGACTTCCTCGGCGTGCCGGAAGCCAATCTCGCGTTGGCGCAGGCGGTGGTGTATCTCGCAGTGGCGCCGAAGTCCAATGCGCTATATATGGCCTACAACACCGTTCAGGAAGATGTGGAACGCACAGCGCAGCAGCCGGTCCCGCTGCATCTGCGCAACGCGCCCACTGGGCTGATGAAGTCGCTGGGCTACAGCCAGGGCTATCAGTACGCGCACGATCTGGAGTCGAAGGTCGCCGACATGCAGTGCCTGCCCGACAACTTGAAGGGCCGCGTGTACTACCATCCGACCGACGAGGGCCTCGAGAAGCGCATCAAGGCACGACTGGAAGAGATCAAGCAGGCAAGAGCGAATTCACCACAAAGACACAGAGGCACCGAGGAAAACAAGACCTAGCGACTTAGGTGTGCCTTTGTGTCTCGGTGCTTCAATGCCTCGTGATGTGCTCCTTCAATATGCATTTATCCATCACGACGAAGATGCCCGCCTGGCGGGCCTTTTCCGCAGCTTCATGATGCACCACGCCCTCCTGCATCCAGATGGCGGGGGCCTGGATCTGGATCGCCTGCTCGACCACTTCGGGTACAGCGTCGGGCCGTCGGAAGACGTTAACGATGTCAATCTTCTCCGGAACATCGAGCAGCGACGGGTAAGCTTTTTCACCCATCCACTCTGTGATGTTGGGATTGACCGGAATGATACGGTATCCCTGCGATTGCATGTAGTGCGAGACGCCGTAGCTCGGCCGCGTTGGGGTATCGGTGAGCCCGACGACGACGATGGTCTTGGCGGATTCGAGCAGTTCGGTGATGCGGTCAGCTTCGGTCGTGGGCAACGATGGCTCCTGGTGAGTTGGCTTCCGCGCTAGCGTTTGCTCTTCAGCTTCGTGGTCAGCCTGCGATGCGGGTTGGGCGACGCGGCCAGCAATCCGGACAGGTGCTCAACCTCCATGACCACGCGGTCGAGGTCATCAATGAGCGGCTTCAGGAGATGGGTCACTCCGCCGGCGCGGTACTCGTTGACCAGCGAACGGTAATACCAAATGATCTTAGCCTTGGGAGCAGAGAAGCGGGCGAACGTCGTGTCTCCGTTGTAGCGCAGGTCGCGCAAGACAGCGCGCACATTGTAAAGTTTGTCGGCGGCCGACACGAAACGGGTCTCGGCATCCTCGTGTCGCACACGGCGCAGATAGCGGAACTTGCGCCGCTCCCAGCTCTCTTTCTTCCTCGGGTCTTCGGCGTAGGAGTCGGTGCAGCCATCCACGATCTTGGCCACGCGCGGCCCGAAGATCTGCTCGATCACCTTCAGCATCGGCCGCCCGCCGTGATCTTCGACGGCGTCGTGCAATAGCGCAGCAATGGCCATCTCCTCGTCGCCGCCGTAGTCGAGCACGATGGAAGCGACACCGAGCAGGTGAGAAATATACGGAATGCCGCTCTTCTTGCGGTCCTGATTGCGATGCACTTGGGAAGCGAACAGTAGAGCGTGATCGAACCGCGTGGAGAGCGGGACAAACTTGCGGTCGAAGGAGCGAAGCTGTTTAACGCTCATGTCTCAGCATAGCAATGTATCCGCTGTTAGTAATTGTGGAAAACTCACAAAAGTTAGGTCAGGCGCAGTCGTCGCAGCCTGTCCCGCGCAGGCCTTGCACGCCCTCGCGTGCGATGATGGGCGTCATCACCAATGCCGCGACTGGATCGGCCCACCACCAACCCATCAGCGCATGCAACAGCAATCCGGCAAGGAGAATGGCGGAAAGATAAGCGCAGAAGTCCGCCTGGCGCGAATCGGCGCGGAGCGCGCGGCTGCCCAGTTGAGCAGCAACTCGGCGCTTAGCTCGCGCGAGCAGCGGCATGACAATCACCGCAGCCACCGCGATCAGAATACCGGGCAGGCTGCGGCCGGGAAGTGCTTTCATCCACAGCGCACGCACTGATTCAACGGCAACGTAAGCGGCCAGCAGCAGAAAGCAAACTCCGACCAGGCGACGCGCGGTTCGCTCGGCGTGTTCGCGGCGCTCAGCATCGAAATCTGCGCGGAATCTCCACAGCAGAATTCCGGCTGAAGCCGTCTCGATTACCGAGTCGAGACCGAAGCCTACCAGCGCGACACTGCCCGCCAGCATTCCGGCGATGAGCGCCACCGCAGCTTCGAAGCCGTTCCACGCCAGCGTGAAATATTCCAACCGCTGCCCGCGCGCGACCCAATCTCTGCGGTTCATCGCATTTGCCGAGCCATCGAGGCTGGTAGAGTTGGACTTCGTGACTCTGGTGAGCATAAGCACACCCAACCAGCGCCAGCGAGAAGGGAAGCACAAGATCGCAGCAGCACACTCCTCAATTCATGCAGTCGCGACGTTTTGCGCTGCGGGAGAGTACTGGATTGCCAGCAGCGTTTCGTCATCGAACTGTTCCGCCGCTCCACGGAACGCCGCGACCTGCTTGCGGCACGCGCCGACGAGTTCGACGGGGCAGGACAGTCGTTGCTTCTCGATTAACATCCGCAACCTATCCACGCCGTACTCCTCGCCGCCGTCGTTCTCGGCTTCGCTGATTCCGTCGGTGTACAGCACCACCGTGTCGCCCGGCGACATTGCCGCCTTTACCACCTCGACGCGGTCGTCGGAAAAGAAGCCCAGCGGCTTGCAGTTGCTCTCGAAGGTCCTCACGCCCAATTTGCCCGCCAGCAAGACAGGCAGGTGGCCGGCGTTCGCCAGTTCAATTTCGCCTTGGTTTGAGATACTCCCGAACACCAGAGTGGCGTACTGGTTAGCCAGCGCGCTCTCGTGGAAAAGTCGGTTGGCGCGGACCATCAGTTCTTCGACTGGCAGCCGCAGCGGGATCAGCGAATGGAAGACGGCACGCAAATTCGAAGCGAGCATGGCAGCCGCCACGCCCTTGCCCGACACATCGGCCATGATGAAATTGAGGTGTCCATCCTCCTTGATCACGTCGCAGTAGTCCCCGCTCACCATGCCCGCCGGCTGATAGTGATACGAAATGTCCCATCCGGGTATGACGAGGTCCTGCGGCGGCAACAACCCCTTCTGAATTTGAGCCGCCAGTTCCAGGTCGTACTCCAGCGCGCGCGCCTGCTTGGGCGTCAGACAATCGAGACAAACCCGGGCCAGTGGGTTCTCCAGCAACCGTCCCGGCTCGACCGTGCCCAGGCACGCCTCACATACGCCGAAAGTGCCGTGGTCAATGCGATGCAGTGCGTTGTCCACTTCGCCCAGCAGTCGCAGCACCTGTTCGCTCTCGTTATCGGCCAGCACATCGGCCAGCCGTGCGCGGCCCGCCAGCAACTGCTCGCGGACGCTGTTGACGTAAACCGTTTCTCCAATTGCCATGGCTAACCACCTTATATGCGTTAGAGGGTTATCCCCACCGTGAGGATGCAGTCTTTTTTCGCCTCAACCCTCATGACTTTCACCACTCTACCCGCGTTCGTCGACCGCATCACTCCGCTTCTTGCGGCCGAAGCGGATTCACCACGGATGTTTACTACTTTAGAATCGCCGTCACCGTTCGCCCACTCTCCCACTCCTAAACCAGTAGGTCATGAATCTAGTACTGCACCCCCTCCCCCTGACACTATAGAATCAAGGGCTTAGCTATGAATTCGAGGCAATCAATTGATCTCAAACGACTTATCGTAAAATATTGAGCCGCATGGCCTTACCTCTGAAGAGTAGCCTCCTCCCTGATGCTTCGCAAGAGCAAGCAGAAGGTCATGTTTGCAGAGTGGTTAACATCAAGTGTGCCTCAATCTGACAACTGGCAACTGCCAACTGTTTTTCAAAGATCACGGGCCTTCTTTACCTTCCGCCGGGCATTAGAGACACTAAGCCTCTCGTGGCCAGTGTAACGCTCCTTTCGCCACCGTCAAGATTACGAAAGTACATGTATAAGTTTGCGGATTTCCTGCTGGCAGCGAGGCTTCGCGCCGCAAGTAAAATCGGCGACGCCCGCAGCATCGCCGATGGTTCGATCACGGAGCTACACCCGCGCCAGTGCGAGTGACAGGAACTGAGACGCTCTGTCCGTCAGTGAGCAGCCGACGCGCACGTGTCCGCTACCATCTTCACGCTCTTTACCCGGAAAACGGGTACCTGCTTCGCGCTGGATGCACCGCCCTGGATCGTGGTGCCGGTGGTCTTCACCGACTCCATGCCGGTGATTGCCACTTCGTGGCCGATGTGATCCTTCAGAACGTTGGCATGGCTGGAAAGTTGGTGCTTGACCCCACTGCTGTCGGTTAGCCAATACTGGCCATTGGAATTCGACAGGCACCCTTGAATTGTCATCTCGCCGGTGGAGGACTTTCCCATGTTGTCCTGCGCCAGCAACCAAGTGGCAGAAAGCAGTAGCACTAGAGTGAGCACGGTCTTGCGCATGGAGAATCTCCTTTAACTGTTAGTGAAAATTGTTACTCCTAATGAGGCCTGACTGCTTACAAAAACTGCTCTAAGACAATAAACCTTCTACGACAAGGTAGCTGTCCGCCAGCGCGGCGTCAAGTGCTGTAGGGTCTTTGCCGCCAGCCTCGGCCATGTCGGGACGCCCGCCGCCGGAGCCGCCGACCTTCTTCGCCACTTCGGCGATGACCTTGCCCGCCTGCACGCGCGGGGTCAGGTCCTTGGTGACGCCGACGATGAGAGCGACCTTGCCATCGCTAACCGAACCAAGCACGACCACGCCGGAGCCCAGCTTGTAGCGCAGGTTGTCAATGAGCACCCGCAGTTGGGCGCGTTCGAGGTTGTCAGCGCGCGTGGCGAGCACTTTCACGCCTTTCACCTCGCGCACGTTCTCCGCCGCCGACTGGACTGAGGTGGAGGCCGACTTCATGCGCACCTGCTCTAGCTCTTTGCGGAGCTTCTTCAGCTCTTCTTCGCGGCGTTCGAGTTCCTGCTTGAGGGCCTCGGCAGGCGAGCGATCATCGCCGCCGCGCACCAACGTGGAGACGACGTTCTCGAGTTCGTGGTCTTTGCGGAAGTGGCGCAGCGAGCCTTCGCCGGTCACGGCCTCAAGCCTGCGAACGCCGCTCGACACGCTGCCTTCCTTCAGAATTTTGATCAGGCCGATCTCGCCGGTAGCGCCGGTGTGCGTGCCTCCGCACAGCTCCGTCGAGAAGTCGCCGATGCGGATGACGCGCACGCGGTCGCCATACTTTTCGCCGAACAGCGCCATCGCGTGATACTCGTTGACGGCGACGTCAATGGGCACGTCGGGGATTTCCTCCACGCGATCGTTGCGCAGGACTTCTTTGTTGGCCAGATCTTCGATGTCCTGCAGCTCTTCGTCGCCGACGGAGGTGAAGTGCGAGAAGTCGAAGCGCAGATGTGAAGGATCGACCAGCGACCCCGCCTGCTTCACGTGTTTGCCCAGCACTTCGCGCAGCGCGGCGTGCAGCAGGTGAGTGCCGGTGTGGTTGCGCATGGTGGCGCGGCGGACTTCGTCGTTGACCATGGCGTCCACTTTGTCGCCAACGTGGATCGCATGCTTGGCCACGACGCGATGCGCGCGCACGCCCTGCACAGGATAAGTCACGCCTTCGACCTCGGCCACGAGCGTGTTGTGATCGTCGGCGTAGAGCCAGCCGACATCGCCGACCTGTCCGCCAGCCTCGGCGTAGAAGGGCGTGTGATCGAGCACGATCTCGCCGCGCTCGCCGGGCCTGAGTTCCTGCACGCCGACGCCGGTGCCATTTTGCGACTGGATGATCGCCAGCACCTCGCATCCGGTGGAGAGCGTCTTCTGATAACCCTCGAATTCGGTGCGCGGGAGCGACTGATACAGCGGGCTGGCGGTTGCTTTAGCGCCGCCCTTCCAAGAGGTGCGAGCGCGGGCTTGTTCCTCAGCACGAGCTTTATCAAAGCCTTCCTCGTCAAGGATGAAGACGTGGCTTAAGGCCACATCTTCGATAAAGTCGCGGGGCAATCCATATGTTTCATACAAATGAAACGCCGCTGCTCCAGATAACTTAGGCCAAGCCGACCGAGGCAAGGCATCCTTGATTAATGAGGTGAAGAAATCAACGTCGTCGATAGAATGATGCCGCTGAAGTTCTTCGAGTCGCCACTCGAACTGCGGAGATCGAGCATCTTCGGCGGCAAGATCTTCGTTGACCCAATCTAGGACGGTCTCTTCATGCTCTTCCAGTTTCTTCGCGTGGGATTTGAGAACGCCCTCAAGACTCTGCAGTGATTCGCGGGAGAGAAACTCGGCTTCGAGCCTTGGGAGGCCCACTGCCAACGTACGGGCAAACTTCTCTTCTTCGGATAAGATCGTCTTCCTGATTCGGTCGATATTTTCGGGCAGCTCCGGATAAGCACCTTTCATCTCAGAGCAAACGGCATCGGCCATTCGATATATAAACGGCTGTTCTTGACCCAATTTCCGCCCGTAGTAGATACCACGTCGGAGAATCTTTCTGAGAACGTATTCTCGCCTGCCGTTCCCTGGGACTACGCCGTCGTTGATCAGGAACGTTGCTGCGCGGGAATGATCGGCGATTACACGCAGCGCGGGGTGACTCGGATCCAACTCCATTGTCCACATCCCACCTACCTCCTCATCCGGAACCAGGGGGAGTTTCGTTCCTGTAACCAGTTCCGCGGCGCGATGAATCAGCGGCATAAACAGGTCGGTGCCGTAGTTCGAAATCACCCCTTGCATCACCGCCGTCACGCGCTCCAGGCCGGCGCCGGTGTCAATCGAAGGCTTGGGCAGCGGCGTGAGCTTGCCATCGGGCTGCCTGTCGAACTGCATGAAGACCAGATTCCAGATTTCGACGTAGCGTCCGCACTCGCAGCCGAAAGCGCAATCGGTGTGTCCGGCATCGCTGGCCTCGGGACCCATGTCGTAGTGGATCTCGCTACACGGGCCGCAGGGGCCGGTGTCGCCCATCATCCAGAAGTTATCCTTCATGCCCATTTCGAAGATGCGCTCGGGCGCGACGCCGGTCGCGAGCCAGTGCTGGTAGGCCTCGTCGTCGCGCGCGATTCCTTCTTCACCCTTGAAGATGGTGGCGTAGAGCTTGTCTTTGTCGATGCCGAGCCACTCGGGCGAGGTGACCAGCTCCCAAGCGTAGGCGATGGCTTCCTTCTTGAAGTAGTCGCCGAAGCTGAAATTGCCCAGCATCTCGAAGAAGGTGTGGTGGCGATTGGTGAAGCCGACGTTCTCCAGGTCGTTGTGCTTGCCGCCGGCGCGCACGCATTTCTGCGAACTGGTGGCGCGCGAGTAGTCGCGTTTCTCGATGCCGAGGAAGACGTCCTTGAACTGGTTCATGCCGGCGTTGGTGAACAGCAGCGTGGGATCGTTGGCCGGCACCAGCGAGGAGGAGTGCACAATCTTGTGCCGTTGCTGCTCGAAATAGCGCAGGAACATGGAGCGAACATCAGAACCGGAGAGTTTGCGAGAGGGCATAGGGATAGGAAAATTCTAACAGCAGTGGGAGGGCAGCATTCAGCGGTTTGGGGTTACCCACGATTGTGAATCTTATGATTTGTCATCCCGAGCGGAGGCGACCCGGTTTTGGCCGCCGGAGTCGAGGGATCTGCGGTTGATGTCACACAAGGAAATCGGTTTTCCCCATTCAGCCGACAGGTCCTGCCAGGTTGGGTTCTTTGATTCGATCAACCGAATCTTCTTCTGTCTTCGCCACCGCTTCAGCTGTTGTTCTCGCGCGATGGCAGCGTGAACGTCCCCGAAAATCTGATACCAAACCAATTCGGTTGATGTGGTATCGCGTGGGGAAGCCTTCCTGTTCGTGCTCTTTACGCTGACTGACGCGTTGCTCAATGTTGTTGGTGACTCCCACGTAGAAGGTGTGCGATCGGCTGGCCATGATGTAGACCGCATAACGGTGTTCTCGCACACGACAATCCTGACGTTCGTCCGGCTTTCAGTCTGTGTGCGCCTGGTCACAGGGCGTAGTAACCGCAGATCCCTCCGCTCGGACTTAAAGTCCTCGGTCGGGATGACAAACGACGGTTTGACTCTTAAAGGTTCCGTTGGATCAACCGCAGATCCCTCGATTCCGGCGGCCAAAGGCGGGCCGCCTCCGCTCGGGATGACAAAATCAATGTGTGATTCGGTGCTGAGTGCCAGTGTGACCCCGGCACCTCTCTTGCTAATTGACCCTAACCGCAATCCGCCGCATAATCTTTGTGCCTGACGATTACCGCTACTGACAAGGTGGCTCACTGTGAAAAAACAGAGCAAGAGCGCTGCCCGTCCTTTCTCGACGGCAGGCGCGAAGCTGGACGACGTGCTGGGCGATACCACGAAGCGCATCGAGGACCAAACCCAGGCTCTGCTCGCCTACATCAACGACGAAGTGGTGCCGGCGATTCGCGAGCACTCGGGCAATGCGCTGCGCATCGCCAGCGAAAAACTGAACCAGGCCGCCGACCTGATGGATTCGAGCACGCGGAAAAAACGCTGAGCTTGCGAGTTCCGCTTCTTGCTGTTGTGTCTGCGGCCGTGCTGCTGCTTTCGGCTTGCGGCGGGCACAAGACTGCGCGCAGCCAGCCGGTTCCACCTCCGCCAACGATTGCACCGTCACAACCGGCGCCGAGCACCGCCGCTGAAGGTAAAGCAACCACCGTTCCGCACGGCGCCAAGCCGACCGGCAAACCGATTTACGTTGAGACCGGCATGGCCAGTTGGTATGGGCCTCCGTACAACCATCATCGCGGATCGAATGGCGAGATTTACGATCAGAACTCCTTGACCGCAGCGCACCGCACGCTGCCGCTGAACTCGATGGTGCGCGTGACCAACCAGACGACCGGACGCTCCGTGGTGGTGCGCATTACCGACCGCGGGCCATTCATCGAGGACCGCATCGTTGACCTGTCGCTGGCGGCGGCGAAAGCGGTGGACGTGTGGCGGGCTGGCACTGCTGAAGTGAAACTTGAAGTGTTGTCGGCGCCCGCGCCCATTGCGGAGGGCGGACGCTGGTGCGTGCAGATCGGCGCCTTTCACAGCGAACACGACGCCCGCAAGCTGAAAGAGAAGCTGCAAGACCACTACGAAAGCGCGAACGTGGTCCAGTTCACCGGGCCCACCGGAGAATGGGTGCGCATCCGCCCCCCAGGCGACGACAAGCGCCAGGCCGAAGAGGTCGCCAGCAAGACCCACGTGAAGGAGGGTGGGGTATTTCTGGTGAGGCTGGATTGAAACGAGCAATTAGCAGTTAGGAACTAGCAATTAGCTAAAGCACACAGCAGCTACCTTTTCATCTTCCCAGCTACATCATGAGCGGTTGTGAGCCTCTTTGCGCGCCGGAGTCGAGGGAGTATGATTCTCGATTCTGCGGTGCGAGGCTGTTTCTACTGTGCCTTCGCCGCGCTGTACCTCGGACAAAAAACCTATGACATTGCTCGATCGACGCTGGGGCGTACTCGCCAGCTGTCTGCTGACCTTCTGTCTCACAACCGCAAACTCTCCGGCGCTGCAACGAAGCGCCCCCGCGACGACGCAACGTTCGGGCGAAGCTGGCCCTCCCGTCTCAGGAAAAGCAGCAAGCAGCGAATCCAAGGCAGCGAAAAATGCAGGCGAACAGGCGACGGAGTCTGTGGCCAGCGAGGCTGGTCCGCAGAAGGCCGATGACGAGGGCCGCACGCGGCTGCCGATGGAAGTGCGCAAGAGCGTCAGCTTCCGCGAGATCGGGCCCGCGATTTCCGGAGGACGGGTCCCTGCGGTGGTCGGAGTTTCCGGCAATCCCAATCTCTACTATGTCGGCGCCGCGGATGGCGGCGTGTTTCGCACCAGCGATGGCGGTATTACCTGGAAGGCGCTCTTCCAGCATGAGAGTGTATTGTCGATTGGCGCGCTTGCGGTCGATCCGCAAAATGAAAACATCGTGTGGGCGGGAACCGGCGAGGCCAACGTTCGCAACACGGTTTCGCCCGGCAACGGCATTTACAAGTCAACCGACGGCGGCGGCCACTGGAAGCGCATGGGACTGGAGAGAACTTTCCAGATCTCGCGCATCGAGATTGACCCAAATAATCCCAACACCTTAATTGTCGCGGCCATGGGCAACCCGTGGGCCGACAGCACTGAGCGCGGCGTATATCGCACCAGCGACGGTGGCGTCACGTGGCAGAAAGTGTTGTACATCGGGCCAAGTGTCGGCATTGCCGACCTTGCCATGGATCCGCAGAACCCGCAGGTGCTGTATGCCGCTGCGTATCGCTTTCGGCGTCAGCCATGGACCTACTCAGGCGGCGGCTCCGACGATGCCATCTACAAGTCGTTCGACCAGGGACAGACGTGGAAGCGGCTCAGCGGCCACGGACTTCCCAAGGAACCGGTGGCGCGCATCGGTCTTGCCATTGCTCCCAGCTCGCCAAGCACCGTTTACGCAGTCATGGGGTCCAACGAGGGCGTTCTGTGGCGCTCTGACGACTCTGGCGATCATTGGAGCCTGGTCAGCAAGGACGAAGAGGTTGACGTCAGGCCGTTCTACTTCTCGCATATTGCGGTGGACCCGCGGAATCCGGAACACATCCTGGCCCTGTCGAACAACCTGATGGAATCGAAGGATGGCGGGAAAACCTTCACGACTATCGCCAAACAAGTGCATGGCGATCATCACACTATCTGGATTGACCCCAGCGGCAGCGGACGAATCATCGAAGGCAACGACGGCGGAGTCGTTATCTCGCGCGATAACGGCGAGCACTGGGACTTCATTCACAATATCGCGATCGCGCAGTTCTATCACGTCAGCGCCGATGACGAGAGGCCGTATCTGGTGTGCGGCGGCTTGCAGGACAACAGCGCCTGGTGCGGCCCGGGCCGCAGCAAGGACCCGTCGGGGATTCTGGATCGCCACTGGTTCGACCTGAACGGCGGCGATGGAATATACGCAATTGTTGCGCCCGACAATCCGAACCTCATCTACAACAGCACGGAAAACGGCGTGTTCATGATCTTCGATCGCGTTGCCGAGCAGGTGCGCGACATCGAGCCGTACCCGCGCGACTTCTCCGGAGGCGGCGTTGCCGATTCGCCGTACCGATTGCACTGGAACGCCGGGTTTGCAATTTCACCGGCCAGCCCTGCAGTGCTGTACGCTGGCGGCAATGTCGTCTTCAAGAGCGAGGACCGCGGCCGCACCTGGAAGCCGATCAGTCCCGATCTCACGCTGAATGACAAGAGCAAGCAGCAGTCGTCCGGCGGACCCGTAGTCAAGGACAACTCCGGCGCTGAGGTGTTCGACACCATCATCCGCATCACCTCCTCGACGAAAGATCCGAGCGTGCTCTGGATCGGCACCGATGACGGGCAGGTGCAAATCACGCGCGATGGTGGCGCAAGCTGGACGAACGTGACCGCGCACATTCCGGGTCTTCCACCGTGGGGCCGCGTCGAATCGATCGACCTCGCGGCTGACAACCCCGGAGATGCCGTGATCACCATAGACCGCCATTTCAATGGCGACTTCAAGCCTTATGTCTATCGCACCAGCGATTACGGCGCGACGTGGCAGTCCATCGCCGGCGATCTGCCGCAGATGTACGCCCATGTTGCGCATCGCGACCGGCGCAATCCGCACATGTATTACGCCGGTCTGGAGAATGGACTGTACGTTTCATGGGACGACGGCGCCAAGTGGTACCTGTTCGGGCTCGGCCTGCCGAACGCCTCGGTTTACGACCTTGAATATCAGGAGCGGGACAACGACCTCATTGTCGGCACCCACGGGCGCGCCATTTGGATACTCGACGATCTGACTCCATTCCAGCAGTTCACTCCCGAGATTGTGCAACATGCTGTGTATCTGTTTTCGCCGGCTTCCGCGCTGCGCTTCTGGCCGTGGTCACAGGTGGAAAATTTGGGAGACGGCGCTTTCTACGGCAAGAACCCGAACTATGGCGCGCAGTTCAGCTATTTCCTCGCGAAGGAATCAAAGGAGCCGGGACAACTGGTGATTACCGACTCGCAGGGCCGCGTTGTGCGAACCATGAAGGGAACTCACGCGTTGGAGGAAGGCGAGAAGCCTCCCGAGGATGAAGACGTTCCTCCTCCGGCAATGCAGGGGCAGTCATCAGCCCAGAGGGCAGAGCAGAGGGCCATCCATCCGGCAGAGCCGGCGACGCCTACGCAAACCCAGCAACAGTTGCTTCCGCCGAAGACTGCCGAGGGGGCCGAAGCCGAGCCAGGGACGCCGAAGAAAATTCCCTGGGTCCCCACCAAGCCGGGGTTGCAGCGCGTCTGTTGGGACCTGCGGGCCGATGGGCCGGTGCGCTGGGAAAGCGCGCGGGACTTTAACAAGGGCCCGAAGTCAGGCGGTCTGCTGCCTCCGGGCGAGTACACGGCGAGTATGACGATTGGCGGGCAGACGGTATCGCAGAGAGTCCAGCTCATCAACGATCCGCGCTCTCATGCGGAGCAGGCGGCCATGGAGGCGCGCTATCAAATGACCCAGGCCGTGCTGCACATGATGTCGCAGCTCGACATCGCGCTGAATCGCATGGACGCGATCAAGGCGCAAGTGGCGGCGCTGCAACTGGTGGCGAAGGATACTGCTGACGAGCAAGCGGTGAAGACCGCAAGCGAAGCGCTGCAGAAGCAGATGAAGTCTGTCCAGCAGCAAATCACGAGCAACCCGGGCGCGGCTGAATCGACGTTGCGCACACCAAACAAGATTCGTGAGAACTTGTTCGCACTGAATGGAATCCTGGAGGGAGCCGACGATGCCCCGACCGCGGCAATGATCGAGCAGAAACAATTTCTCGAGCCGCAGTATCAGTCAGCGATCCAGAAGTTCAACCAATTCCTACAGACCGACGTGGCAGCGTTCAATCGCGAGATGGCGCAGCACAAGCTCACAGGCGTGGTGGAAGGCGAATTAGTACAGCCGTAGTGGGTACGGTTCCGCGGCGTTATTCGACATCGCTAGCGAGTGCAGAAGTGATCCATTTTACGATTCTGTCATACCGAGCGACGAGGTCTCCGTGGCGACCGAGGAGTCGAGGGACCCCTATTAGCGGAAAGATTCCTCAGACTGTTCCCTTCCAAGATAGGGGTCCTTCGACTCGGTTCGTCCGCTAAGCGGACAAAACTTCGCTCAGGATGACAGGGGTTTATTTATCCCAATGAATAAACGCTACCACCCGTAATGATATCGCCGGGCGCGAGCAGGGAAGAGCTTAATAAGCAGCATGCCAGCCAGGAAACCACCGACGTGCGCCCAGAAGGCGATCCCGCCTGAGCTGCCGCTGTGCGCCGCGATCGAGGTGGCGGCTCCGCTCAGAAATTGCGCCACAAACCAGTAGCCCAGCACGATCCACGCCGGCAACCACACGAAGAAGACAAAGAACAATGGCACGAGCGTCAGCACGCGCGCACGTGGATATAGCAGGAAGTACGCGCCCATCACGCCGGCAATCGCGCCACTTGCGCCGACGGTTGGCACGGTCGAACCGGCATTGAGCAAGGTGTGGAAAAGCGCCGCTGCCACACCGCAGGTGAGATAAAACACCAGATACCAGGAGTGTCCGACGCGGTCCTCAACGTTGTCGCCGAAAATCCACAGCGCCCACATGTTGAAGATCAGGTGCAGCCATGAACCATGCAGAAACATCGAGGTAAAAATGGGAAGGATGGCGCCCATCGGCGGAACAAAGCGCGTGCCGAGCTGGCCAACGAGGTCCCAGGGCACGTAGCCATGATTGAACAGCACCACCGTCAGACGCGCCGGAACTACTCCGAACTGAAAGACGAACATGTCGATGTCGCGCCGGCTCTGTACGCCAATCCAGAGCTCAAACAGGAACACCAGCACGTTCAGCACGATAAGCGTGTAGTTCACGTACGGAGTGCCGACCCGGGGTGCGTCGTCTTTCAGCGGGATCATGGATGTGCGTTACGTCTGGGGTGCGGCAGGGAAGAGCTACCTCTCGCTTTTCAATGCGCGATTAGCTGTCGATTTGACCGAACCACCTTTGAACCTACACGATAGCAGAAGGATGCCAGTCAATGGTGTGATGATAGTGGATAAACCGGCGGGTTGGACCTCGCACGACGTCGTAGCCAGGATGCGGCGCCTCGTGGGAGAGCGCTCCGTCGGGCACTTGGGGACGCTCGACCCGATGGCGACCGGCGTTCTGCCGCTGGTGGTCGGTCGCATGACCCGGCTGTGCCAGTTCTACACCGCCTCGGAGAAGGCTTACGAAGGAACAATTCGGCTGGGGGTGGCGACCGACACCTACGACTGCGATGGCGATCCGGTAGGCATTCAACGGGAAGTTGTTAATGTAACGCTTGAAGAAGTTCGTTCAGCGGCCTCAGTGTTCTGTGGCGTGATTAGCCAGATTCCGCCGCCATTCTCGGCAAAAAAGATCAAAGGTGTTCCGGCTTACAAGCTGGCGCGCAGGAAGCAGGAGGTCGAGCTTCAGCCGGTGGAAGTCGAGGTAAAAGAATTTACCGTCACCGGCATGGATAGCGGCATAGTCGAATTCCGCTGCCGGGTGTCATCGGGAACCTACGTCCGCAGTCTGGCCCATGAGCTGGGGCAGAAACTGCGCGTTGGAGCACATCTGGCCAACCTACGCCGGACGGGCGCGGCCGAATTTGCAGTGGAGCAGAGCCACACACTCGAAGCGGTTGCCGAGGCGGCTGGCCAGGGTCGCCTGGAAGAGCTGCTGGTTCATCCTCGGCGGCTCCTGCCGGAGATCCCGTCTGTCACGGCCGATGACGAAGCTGTAGGCAAAATCAGGCATGGCCGCACCGTAAACCTGCCGGAGATGTCCCGCTCCCAGTTCGTAAAGGTGTTTGTTGGCCAGTCGGAGTTGATCTGCATCGCCAGCCGGGTGGCAGGGACGCTGTTCCATCCGAAGGTGGTTCTGTTGTGAGTTAGTGGTGTATTTACTGACATTATGCATCATGTGCTGAATAGTGATGTACAATGTCAACATGCGAACCACAATCACCATGGACGAGGAGACGGCCAAAACCGCAGCGCAATATGCGCGCAGCCGCGGCATCTCTCTCAGTAAGGCCATCTCGGAGCTGATCCAACGCGGCACCCGCCCCCGGGCGCGCATAAAGTACGTGGATGGATGGCCGGTTTTCGACCTGCCGAAGTCAGGGAAGCCGATTACGACCGAGCATGTGAAGATGCTTGAGGACGAAGACCTGTGACCGGGTTTCTACTCGATGTGAACGTGCTGATTGCGCTGGTTCATGAATTACACATTGGCCATACCAAAGTACGGGCATGGTTTGATGAAATGCGTCCTAAGCACTGGGCCACGTGTCCCGTGACAGAGGCAGGTTTTGTCCGGATCACATCCAACCTTCATCTTTCTGATCATCCGGTGGAGGTCAGAGAGGCAATGCAGATGCTGGGCCTCATCACCCGGCTGCCTGGCCATCGCTTTTGGCCGATGGACATCACTTTCTCGGAAGCGGTGCAGCCGTTTCAGGAAAGGCTTTTCGGCCATCGTCAGGTGACCGATGCCTACCTGCTAGGCCTGGCGATAAAGAACAAAGGACGCCTCGTCACGATGGACCGCGGGGTCGAGGCCTTGGCGGGAGAGGGCTACCGGCAGCACGTGACGGTGCTGGACGGGTGAAAGAAGGGATAGTGTCTGAAGTCTTGCTTGAACTGGGCGAGAAGCGCATCTGATGCGGCTTGCGCTCCGAAATGGAAAGTCAAACTGACGTAATGTCCGATAACAGATATTATGTTAAATATAGCAATAGCAAGTAAAACTGCCCTTTAGTTCACGCCATCGCCGTTAGCAACCGCTCCAAGTCCTCTCCAAACCGCCGCAGCGCCTCCAGCCGCTCTGGGGTGGCGTCCACCACCTCGGACTTTGCCAGGAAGACCTGCCGGCCGTCCCTCTCCACCAGCACGCCCAGTACTTCCCCCATTCGCCACCCGGGAGCGCCGATTATCTCCAGCCCTACGGGCGTGGCGCGCAGCAGAGCAATGCAGCCGTCACGAATGACGCCCACGGAATTGGCATAGCGTTCGAAGGTTTGCAGTTCGAATCCGGCGAGATAGATGCGTTGCAGTTGCTCAGCGGGATCGGGCATGGCCTACATCTTGTAACGGCCCAGATCGTCCTCGCCCAGGTTCTCCAGCCACTTGCGGAGCTCGTCGCCGGAGACGCGTTCGCTCACGGCGCCGGCCTGCTTACTGTTCTTAAGCACGTCATCCTCGACGAAGATTGGGCAGTCCATGCGCAGCGCCAGCGCCAGAGCGTCGGAGGGGCGCGAGTCAATGCTGATCATCTGCCCGTCGCGCTCCAGCCAGATCACTGCGAAGAACGTGTCCTCGCGCAGTTCGGTGACGACCACTTTGCGGACAGTGGTTTCCAGACCGATAAGCAGGTTCTTCAGGAGATCGTGGGTCATTGGCCGCGGCGTCGTGACCTTCTCGATTTCCAAGGCGATTGCATTGGCCTCGTAGATGCCCACCCAGATCGGCAGCACCGTGTCGCCGCCATTGTCCTTCAGGATCACGATGGGCATGTTGGTCACGGGATCCATCATCAGCCCGCGAATTTTCATCTCGACTTCCATCATGTTCCCTCCCGGTGCTTGCCCTTTAATACTCCCATGAAGCGCGGAGTGCAACCTGTTTGTGATGGTTAGATGGCCATCTCTCCCAAGAGGCTGTTGGGAAATGTCTGTGTCACCCGCACGGGGACATACTGACCGATGCTCGGCTCCGGTTGATGATTGACGACGAAGTTGAGCGTCTTGTTCTGCGAGGTGCGCCCGATGATCTGTCCGCGGGCATGGTTCTTCCCTTCTACCATTACCTCAATAATCCGTCCTAAGTGCCTGCGATAGCTTGACCTTTGCAGTTCGCGCTGGTGCTCTTGCAGCACTTGCAGCCGGCGCGACTTCTCGGCCTCGCTGATCGAATCGGCGTACTGTAACGCGGGCGTGTTCGGGCGTGGCGAGTACTTGAACGAGAACACGCCGTCGTAACTGACCTCGTCGAGCAGGCTGATGGTTTCGTGGAACTCGGCCTCGGTTTCGCCCGGGAATCCGACGATTACATCGGTCGTGATGCTCAGCTCTTTGTTCCGGGCCGACTTCATCCAGGAGATGCGTTCGAGATATTGCTCGCGAGTGTACTCCCGGAACATGGACTCCAACACCCGCGAGGAGCCGCTCTGGACCGGCAAATGCACGTGGTCGCAGAGCGCAGGAACGGCATCGATCGCATCCACAATGTCTTTGCTGAAGTCGCGTGGATGCGAGGTCGTGAAGCGCACGCGGCGAATGCCGGGCAGTTCCCCGACAGCAGCCAGCAATTCCGCGAAGCTGAGTCTTCCGGCTGGATCGCGGTACGAACTCACGTTTTGGCCGAGCAATTGAACTTCCGTGTATCCGCTATCGGCCATGCGCCGGGCTTCGTCGAGAACCGAGTGCGAAGTGCGGCTGCGTTCTTTGCCACGGGTGTACGGCACCACGCAGTAGGCGCAGAACTTGTCGCAGCCCTCGATAATGGTGATGTATCCCCGATGAGGGTTGGTGCGAGCAGTAAATTCAGTTTCGAACGTCTGGTCGGTCTGCCGGTCGTCGAGCCCGGTGACGCGGCTGGCGCCCGACTCAATCTGCACCAGCATCTCGGGCAGGTTGCGATACGAAGCCGAGCCGGCCACCAGGGAGACGTGCGGCGCCCGCTCGAAAATTTTCTCGCCCTCCTGCTGGGCGACGCAGCCGAGGACTGCAAAGCGCTTCCCTTTCGCCTTGAGCGCCTTGAAATCAGCGAGGCGGTGGAAGACCTTCTGCTCGGCTTTGTCGCGGATGGAGCAGGTGTTGTACAGGATGAGGTCGGCCTCCTCTTCGCGCTGCACCTGCGCGTAACCCTCCGAGATGAGCGTGCCCACGACCTTTTCGGAGTCGTGGAAGTTCATCTGGCAGCCGAAGGTCTCGATGTAGAACGTCTTTTGCTGGGAACCCACAGCCATCCCTCGTTAGTCATCAGTATATCGCGGGTGATTCACCACGGAGAACACGGGGAGTTACAAGAAGAAACATGAACCAGGATCCACCTGTGTACAACGTCAGGGACTGTATGTAAGAACCATCAACAGCATGTCGGCCGTGTCCGCTGGCGAAGTGATGGTAGCGTGGAAATTCGCATGATCTTCTGGGAACGAGACAATCAGAGACTTCGACTTGGTGAAGACCATGACAACTTTATGCCCGCCGACGATCTGATCCCGCCGCCAAATTTCGCCCTTAGTCCAACCGCACCACACGCAGCTCGTGTAGTCGACCGCCATTTCGCCGATGTCATATGCAATTCGGAGCCCCCCGTCCGGGATATGGTGCCCACCGAGGAGTCGAAGCCCTGCTTAGCTTCATTTAGGTATCCAGGTAGCATGCGGATGAGGCCGGGAGCCGTTCCTGACTGAGCCACACAGCAGGTACTTATGAAAATAGAGGCAAAAACGAGAAACCCTAAACGGCGACTCATGTGTTTTCCTCTGCCAATTCCCTTCCTGTCCACCAGGAACTTTGTAAAGTTCTATTTGATGTTGTCGCCCGGTATGCCGTTCTTCGGATACTCTCAGCGCAGCAACGCTTGAAAACCAGCCTGTTCAAAGTGGTGGTCGTGAGTCAATGCGGCTGGCAGACCTTCGTCTTCCATGATTACGAAGCTGGCGCAATCGGTGAGACTCCAGCCTTTGTCCGGCATACCTTGGTATCGCTCGAAGGCTCTCGAAAAAAGCTCACTCGTTTGAGGCACAATTGAGTTCGGAAGAAGCCCGAAACGATGCTACTGCTCTTGCGGCGAATCGCCGCAGACGTGGGTCACGCTCACTGAAGTGATTCAGCACTTCAGGTGAAGACCGTCTCACTCGTAACAATCTGAGGGGATCGAAACTCGTGAGAGGCCGCGACTGCTTTTGCATGAAGTTGGTCCAGAGGGTTAAAGAGGCCGATCCAATGACTTGCGTCAGCGAATACGCGCTGGTGCATCACGCCTGTTTCTTACTGCCGTACAGATAATGCTCGTGATTCTGCGCAAGATCACGGGGAACGGTTTCCCATACAGAATCAGGTATCTCGGCCCAGATAGGCTCAAGAAGCTCGATGATATCGCTTACTTTCCCGGCCTTCTCCTGAGCCGGCTCAACTTCCTCCGAGGACAGCAGCGAGCTTCTGTTGTCGCGTTCCTCCAGCAGTTCAAGCCCTTCGCGCACCACTTCATCAGCGGACTGGTAGCGTCCGCTGTCCACCTTCTCAGCGATCAGGCGCTCAGTCTCCGGACTCAATGAAAGCTTCATGGCATCGTCGCTGCTAGTTTAGCAAATTCGAGGTGCCCTTCTTGAGCTATCATTACGAGCGCCCGGTTTTGCCGCGAGGAATCTGCTTTCTCCAGCCCCTTTCGGAAAAGCAGATGCCTCGCCCGCCAGAGCGGGCTCGTCATGACAATTCACAAGAGCTCCGTGCTCTCCGTGCGTCCGTGGTGAAAATCACTTCCCCAGCAGCTTCTCGATCTGCGGCTCGATTGCCGTCGGCGGTGTCGTGGGAGCGTAACGCTCGATGACCTTTCCCTTCTTGTCCACCAAGAACTTGGTGAAGTTCCACTTGATGCTGTCGCCGAGCAGGCCGCCCTTTTCGCTTTTCAAGAACTTGAAGACGGGGTGCGCGTTCTCGCCGTTGACGTCAATCTTCGAGAACAGTGGAAAGCTCACGCCATAGTTGAGCTGGCAAAACGACTTGATCTCAGCGTCGGAACCGGGCTCCTGATGACCGAACTGGTCGCAGGGAAAGCCGAGCACCTCGAAGCCGCGTTCCTTGTACTTGGCGTAAAGGGACTGCAAGCCTTCGTATTGCGGTGTGAATCCGCACTTGCTGGCAGTGTTGACGATGATCAGGACTTTGCCCTTGTAGTCGACGAGTTTCTTGTTGCGGCCGTTGTTCAGCTTGGCGGAAAGGTGGTAGAGGGTCATGAAATGCTGCTCCTGCTAAATTCAAATGTCCGCCCCGTTGTTTCCTTCGCCGGTGCGAGCAGGATCAGCGCGACCCCGATGATAAACAGCACCGCCACGCCCAGCAGTTCTTCGCGCTGGACTACATTACGGAGTGCCTGCAGCCCCATGACAGCGCCGTGAGCGAAACTCGACCATGCTGTGAACGAGATTAGGCTGCGATTCGCCGATGGGCTGCGTGTTGCGAGCAGCAAGAAAACGCCGAGTGTGACATACAGACTAAGCATCATTGCCAACGCAGGCTCTTGTCGCAGGAATATGATCATGGGATAGACGGTAGCCAAAAAGAGCAATCCCACCAACCCCAACACAACCTTAAGCGCCCGTTCTCGGTTCACGGCAACCTCCTAATGCACCGAACGACCATTGACTAAAGTTATCGGCGTTTGTCTTCCTCAATACGCTTTCGCGATCACCACACGGCGGTCCACTGTCTCGCCCGTAATGATGCATTTGCCCGGTCCGTCGTACTCATCCACCAGAGGAATGCAGCGGATGGTCGCCTTGAAATCTTTCATGCGCAAATCGCAGCGCTCATCGTCCTTGCAGTGCGCCAGCACAAATTTGCCGCCGCCTTTTTCGGCGGTGACATCCTTGAGAATCGACTCGACCTCGCCGATCGAATTCGCCAGCACAGTGTTGGCTTTCAAGCGCTGCTTCGCCGCATCGTAAAGGCTCTTCTGCATTTCGCTTAGCACTGCCGGCAGTTTCGCGGCGATTTCCGCCTGCGGCAGCGGCTCCTTCGTTCCGGTGTCGCGGCGTTTAAGCACGATATTGCCCGATGCCAGATCACGCGGGCCGAGTTCCAGCACTACGGGCACGCCTCGCCGCTCCCAATGGAAGAATTTCGCGCCCGGACTCTGCGCTTCGCGGTCATCCACCTTCGCGCCGACATCTTTCGCGATCCGATGTGCCGCCTCCAGCACTCGCTCTTTCTCTTCGTCCTTGCGAAAAATCGGCACGATTACCGCTTTGATCGGGGCCAGCTTCGGCGGCAGCACCAGGCCTTTGTCGTCGGAGTGGCTCATGATGAGGCCGCCGATCAACCGGGTGCTCACGCCCCAACTGGTCTGCCAGACGTAATCGAGCTGCCCTTCTTTGTTCTGGAATTGAACATCGAAAGCCTTGCCGAAATTCTGCCCCAGGTCGTGGCTGGTGCCGGATTGGAGCGCGAAGCCGTTCTGCATCATGGCTTCGATGGAATAAGTCCGCAACGCGCCGGCGAACTTCTCTGACTGTGTCTTCATGCCTTTGATCACTGGCATGGCCATCACATCTTCGGCAACTTCGGCGTACACATCAAGCATGCGCAAGACTTCCGCCTCGGCTTCCTCATGAGTGGCGTGGGCAGTGTGACCCTCCTGCCACAGGAACTCAGTGGTGCGCAGGAACATGCGGGTGCGCAGCTCCCAGCGTACGATGTTGGCCCACTGATTGATCAGCATGGGCAGATCGCGCCAGCTCTTGATCCACCGCGCAAAGAAGTGGCCGATGATGGTCTCTGAGGTTGGCCGGATGATATATGGCTCTTCGAGCTGCTTGCCGCCCGCAATGGTGACCACCGCCAGCTCCGGCGAGAAGCCTTCCACGTGCTCGGCTTCCTTTTGCATGAAGCTCTGCGGAATGAGCAGGGGAAAATACATGTTCTGGTGGCCCGTCGCCTTAAAGCGGTCGTCAAGTTCGTGCTGCAGCAGCTCCCACACCGCGTAGCCGGTGGCCTTGATGACCATGCAACCTTTGACGATTTCGGCGGGCTCCGCCATGTCGCCTTGCAGAACCACGTCCTGGTACCAGGTAGCAAAATCCTGACTGCGTGCGGTGATGGGAGATTCGGCCATGAATAATCGCTTTCGTATGGGTTGAATGGACGACTTCTTAGATTATGACAGGTGGATGGCTTTTCACTGGTGTCATCCTGAGCGAGGAGGTCGCCGTGGCGACCGACGAGTCGAAAGACCCCTATATCGCGAAGAATGGAGGAATCCACGTTTCCTATCGGCATGACAAAATCAAGAAGCGTGAGTTTACTTTGTCCCGTTCTTCACCAACTTGAGGAACTCGGCGTGCACGCGCGTGTCGTCCGACAGTTCGGGATGGAACGTCGCCGCCATCACACTTCCCTTTCGCACCAGCACCGGATCATTACCACGCTTGGCGAGAACCTCCACACCTTCGCCGACTCTCTCGATCAGAGGCGCTCGGATGAAGACCATCTCCAGCAGATCGCCACCGAGGGCGCTCGCAGCTTCGACAATTGTGGAATCGATTTGCCGTCCATAGGCATTGCGGCGGATTGTGATGTCGATTGCGTCGAGACCCGGCTGATGAGGATTCTCCACTTGCCTGGCCAGCATGATTGCGCCCGCACAGGTGCCGAACGTCGGTTTGGTGTGAACAAAATCGTTCAGCTTCTGGAGAAGCTCCTCGCCGAGCAGCTTCAGGAAGGTCGTGGACTCGCCTCCGGGAATTACCAGGCCATCGAGCTCATCAAACTGTTCGGGCTTGCGCACCAGCACGACTTTCGCGCCGAGTTCTTCCAGGCGGCGGCGATGGGCATCGAAATCTCCTTGTAGTGCGAGAACGCCGATTTTCATAGGAACGCTATTCGCTTTTCGCCAGAGATGCCGGCGCAGGTTTCCGCGCTGTCCGTACTCCTCGAAGCGCCCGTAGAAATGCAGTCAACATCTGGCGCACGCTTGTCAGTTCCTTGATAGTGGCGACGTGGTCAGGCGGGCTCAAGAAACCCAGATCTTTGGCAAGACGAAGGTGGTTCTGTAACTCACTTGCAGAACCCATAGCTATCTGAACATAGCGAGCCAGCTCTGCCTCACCCCATCTTCCACATCCTTCGGCCAGATTGGCGCCGATTGATCCAGCAGCCCTGCGAATTTGAGATGTCAATCCAAACATTTCGGAGCGAGGAAAGCATTCTGTTATTCGATACAGGCTGACGGTAAGGGTGTGCGCCTTTTGCCATACTTCCAAGTCTTCATAATTCCTCACCCAACCCTCCCTTTCCGCTCTGGCGAAGAGCGAAAGGCGAATAGCGAATAGCGAGTTTCCTACCATCCCCGCGTTTGCAGCAGGTCTTTCTCTTCGATTGCGCCGACTGCGAGGCCCTTCATCGCGCCGGTCATCTGCTCGCTGACCTCGGCCAGTACCTTGGGATCATCGTAGTGCGTGGTCGCGATCACGATGGCTCGTGCGCGCGATTCGGCCTCTTCGCGTTCAGCTTTGAGACTTAGGTCGAGCGCCGTCGCTCCACCCTTCATGAAGATGCCCGAGCCCACGAAGACCGACTCTGCCCCGAGCTGCATCATCAGCGACGCGTCGGCTGGCGTGGCAATTCCACCAGCGGAGAAATTCGGTACAGGCAACTTCCCTGCCCTAGCGACCATGCGTACCAGCTCATAGGGCGCCTGGTGGTTCTTCGCCGCGGCGAACAGCTCCTGGTCGCTCATCACTGTGAGCTGCTTCATCTCCTTCACAATCTGGCGCATGTGCTTGACGGCGTGAATCACGTCGCCAGTCCCGGCCTCGCCCTTGGTGCGAATCATGGCTGCGCCTTCGGCGATGCGGCGCAGCGCCTCGCCCAAATTGCGAGCGCCGCAAACGAACGGCGTCTTGAAGGCGTGCTTGTCAACGTGGTGCTCTTCGTCGGCGGGCGTCAGCACCTCCGACTCGTCAATGTAATCGACGCCGATTTCCTGCAGGATCTGCGCCTCGGCGAAGTGGCCGATACGGCATTTCGCCATCACCGGGATGGAGACCGTGGCCATGATCTGCTTGATCAGCTTCGGATTGGCCATGCGCGAGACGCCGCCCTCGGCGCGAATGATGGCGGGCACGCGCTCCAGCGCCATGACCGCAACTGCTCCGGCCTTTTCGGCGACCTCGGCCTGCTCGGCGCTCATCACGTCCATGATGACTCCGCCCTTGAGCATCTCGGCCAGCCCGGTCTTCAGACGCAGGCTGGCGTTATTGCCGTTGTTTTCTGACATAAAATTCTCCCTTGCACCAAGCCGTTAGCATTTGGCAGTTAGCATTTAGTGTTGGTCGGTGAGGTTTGGCCAAATACCAAGTGCTAACTGCTAAGCAGCGATGCTGCGCCTTGCGGAACCTTTCATTTTACTCTGCGCGGATGCGCTGCGTAACCCCGCGCCATCGCGGGGTAGTGGGTCAGTTTGATTTCCAAAGGGAATGAATCGAATCCAACAGCGTGGCGAACGCCGCGACAAACGCAAAACATCAGATCATCCGGGTTGCCCTAACATGTTTTTCGGTAGTAGGGCGCCCAAACTTCAACAGAAGAGCTTCTGGATTTTTGAAGCATTGCACACCCGCCGAGCAACACAGCGCAAATAGCGTAAGGTCAAAGACAGTCGCTAACATTTCAAGTCGCCGTTAGATAGCCTTCTCTCGGAGTGCTTTCAGGATAATCCCTTTGTCAATCCGCTTGGCAGCGGACTCCGCCTGTGGCCACAGCGCGCACAGCTTCTCGACACTCCAAACGTGATCGCTGATTCCGGGTGGGTCAGTCTGATTTCGACAGGGCTATTCGGAGAAACGGTCTGCAGTATGGAGTTGAAACCAAGAGGGCCCACCAAATGGACTGTGGCTGGCAAAATCTGGAAGGGGCTCCAAGTAACCGCCCTGAATGTCTGAAATCTCTTGCAGCCAACGAGGCTTGTCTTGAATGCGCTGCGCATCCCAGTGGCATGTAAGGCGTCCAGTTTCCGTTTGCCATGCTGATGTCATCGCAGCTAACCTCTGAGAAAATCTTACTCCGCAATGAGCGATTTGGCGATCAGATTTGCGTGATCATTTGATCCAATTCCTCGGGTAACAGGTCCTATACTTCCGGGTGAGAGCTCATCTACATGCACACTTGCGAGATCGCAGCGATGACGGAGCAGGATCGGGAAGCGGTGCGCGAGATTTATCTGCAAGGGATCGCGACGGGTAATGCCACATTCGAAAAGTCTGTGCCTGATTGGAAGGAATGGGACGAACGCCACCTGCCGTCGTGCAGATTGGTGGCTCGTCTGGAGAACCGGATCGTCGGCTGGGCCGCGTTGAGCCCGGTTTCCAGCCGGTGCGTCTATGGAGGTGTGGCAGAGGTCAGCATCTACGTGGCCGATGGAGCCCGCGGCTGCGGCGTTGGAAGGCAACTGCTGGACGCGTTGGTGAATGCTTCCGAGCAGAGCGGCATTTGGATGTTGCAGGCGGGAATCTTCCCGGAGAATCAGGCCAGCATCCACTTGCACCAGCAGGCGGGATTTCGAATCGTCGGCAGGCGCGAGCGGTTAGGCTGCATGAACGGCCAATGGCGCGATATCGTCCTGATGGAGCGGAGGAGCGCCGTGGCGGGCGTGTAGAAGCCCATCGGATAAATCGCTTTGTATCAGGGCACGACTTGAAGTGTGTCCATGACAACTATCGTTAGTTTTTGGTAGTGGCGTAAGAAGCCCATGATCCCAGCGCCGTAGGCGCGAAACAGGATAGCCCAGCACGCAGCCGAAGGCGGAGCGCTGGGTAAAGTGGGAAAAAAGACCGAGTCCCTTCAGGGACGGCACACTTCTCAGGCGCGCTCTTCAGTCGTGCCGTTTCGGAGGCAAAGAAACTCGGCTTTAGCCGCTGTGGGCCTTCGCCTTTGCAAGGAGAAGCCGAATTCCCGCAGCGGCTGAAGCCAATTTAATCATCGACCTCTTTGCGGCACTTCTTAAGAGTGTGCATTAGGAGCCGTGCCGTCCCTACGGGACTCCATTCCTTTTTTCTCACTTGCCCCAGCACTGCACTTCCGCCCCTTCGGGGCTCCCTTGCTGTGCGTCCCACTCCACTGTCGAAAACTAAACTAATTTATTTACGCAGATTCTGAAGATGTGCCTCCCAAACGCCTTATGGATAGCTTGTCGTTACGTCGCGTCGCTGTGCTTCTTCTTCAGGTACTTCGCGAACATTCGGTGGGGATCAATTTCGATGAATGTGGCTGTGCTCGTCGCCAGCACTTCGCCCTCCCGGTTGCGAATCTCAGCCGCGCGATAATGCTCACGGCCACGCACGCCCACGTCCCATCCCTCAACAATGAGCGGCTTGAATAGCGGCACCGGCTTCACATAAGTGATTTGCATCTGGCTGGTGAGGGCAATCAGGTTGTGCAACTTACTCACTTTGCCCATTGCCTCGTCGAGAATGGTGGCGATGATTCCACCGTGGGCATGCGCCGGCGGGCCAACAAAACGACGCTGCAGCCGGAATCGGCAGACGAAGCGCTCGTGTTTCTCGTCGAGTACGAACTTCAGCCGGAGACCGGCTTCGTTGGCGGGGCCGCAGCCAAAGCAATTGTTGGTGAACTGCTGTTTCTTTACCTCATGACCATGAACTCGTTCGCGCCGGGGCATGTAGTGAAGATGAACGAGACTTTGTGGAAATGCAAGGACGGGTTTTCGCCGTTCGCCTCGATTTTGTCATCCCGAGCGAGGACTCCAGTCCGAGTCGAGGGATCTGCGGTTCGCGGGTCGTGGGTACCCGCAGATCCCTCGGCTGCGTTCGGTCGCCTGCGGCACCCTCACTCCGCTCGGGATGACAATGTCAGTGGGTTGGCGAAAAGCGATCCGTTACCAGGCTGACAATCGTCAGAACAAATGCGGGTTATTCGGGTCACCGGAATCAATCGTGATCTGTTCTTCGGTCCGGCGCCGGGCGTACCAACATGGCTTTACTCCGAACTGAGGAAACAGCGAATTTGTGCAGCTCACATCGTGGTCTCCGGCGTAATCGTATTCGGTCTTGCCGTTCTTCAACTTGACTGCGTAGGTCGTGTGTACAGTTACGCTGCCGAACGTGTCTCGCGGCGGGAAGCGGAAGCGCAAGGAGAGGAAGTCGCCCAGGTACAGAATGCCCAACACCACAGCGACCATGATGAGCTTGCGTTTCATGCTTTAAATCGTGCCCGTCAGATGATTGTAAGTCAGTTCACGGCAAGGTCCTTCTGAAGGAAAAGAGTCGACGGCAACTAGAAAATTCACTGATGCGAAAATTTACCTGCTCGGATGAGCAGCCACGCGCATCATAATGCGATAGGGGTGTGTGACGCGACAGGGGCGACCGCGTCAGCCTGGCAACTTTTTCACAAGGCCTCCTTTCTCCCGTGCAGCTACGGCACAGCACCGGAGTTGGCGTCAAGGGTAACAACGTGAGCGGCGGAATCAGCATTCGGCGGCCCAGGACTTCGCAGGGTGGCGGAGGGCGCGGTCCCACGGCCAATTGGCCTAGAGGGGGGGGTGGCGGAGGAGGAGGCCGTGGCGACGAAAGGCCAAGCTATAGCGAGCGCCTCCGCCGTTACCGGCTTGGCGTGATGTTGGCCCTGTCGTCCGTGGTGATGCTCTTTGTCTCCTTCACCACGGCCTTCGTCGTACGCAAGGCAGGCTCTGTCTGGGACCCGGCACACAACGACTACGTGAGTAACTGGGCGCCCCTGACACTGCCCATCAGAATCTTGTTGTTGAACACGTTCGTCCTCGTGGTGAGCAGCTTCACCCTGGAGATTGCCCGCCGCCGCGCCGCCGAAGATGTAGCTCTGGCGCCCATTGCTGATATTCCCGGGATTCGCGTCAGCATCAGCCACGCCTTGCCGTGGGCGTGGACGACCATCGTCCTCGGACTGGGCTTTCTCACCGGGCAGGCTTATGCATGGCACGAACTGCGGCTGAAGAACAGCACCTTCGCCACCAATGCCAGCAGCTCTTTCTTCTTCATCCTGACAGGGGTTCACGCGGTGCATCTGCTCGGCGGAATACTGGCGCTGCTCTACGCCGGCGCTACGGTCTGGCTGCGCCGTCCGCCGGAAACGAGGCGCATCGTGATCGACGTGACTGCATGGTACTGGCACTTTATGGGCGCGTTGTGGATTTACATCTTCGCGCTGCTGTACTTCGCACGGTGAAAATTTCCCGTTTTGGGCACACATTCTTGTTAAGAAGTGTAAATTCTCTTGCATTGCGATTTACGCCGTGCGTAGCATGAAAGCAGAGTTGGGTGTCACCACCTTTGTGACGTAACCAGTCGAAGACGGTTATGAGTTGGTTCTTTCCGATTTGCGTCTTCCTTCATCACACAATCGATTTTCTCCGGGCTTCTGGTGCAATCGCCTTGTTGTCGGCGCTCTTCGCCTGCGTTTGCGGGCTGCTCGGCAGCGCTCCGGCAGCATCGTCAGCAAACGGCTATAATCGAAAGTTTCGGCAGCTCTTTTTGAAGCAATCTGTAGGCCGGGCGCATGGAGTGTGCTGCGCGACCGGGCTGCCGTCGGTTTCCTGGGCCATGTCAAACGAGAGCATCACCGTACGCGGAGCACGTGTCCACAATCTGAAGAACATCGACTTCGAGATTCCGCACAACACGCTGATGGTGGTGACGGGAGTTTCGGGTTCGGGCAAGTCGTCGCTCGCGTTCGACACCATTTACGCCGAAGGACAGCGCCGCTACGTCGAGTCGCTATCGGCCTACGCCCGCCAGTTCCTGGAGCGCATCGAAAAGCCCGATGTCGATGTCATTGACGGCATCGCACCGGCCGTCGCCATCCGGCAGAAAAATACCACTCGCAACCCGCGCTCGACCGTCGCTACGGCCACCGAGATTTACGATTATCTGCGCCTGCTGTATGCGCGTGTGGGCCGCACTTATTGCCTGAACTGCGGCCAGGAAGTCAACAAGGACACGGTGGATGAAGTCGCCGACCGCGTTCTCGCGCTTGGCGAAGGCACTCGCGGGCAGGCGTTCTTTCCGGTTCAACCGGCGCCACCGCCGTCCGAGCCAGAAAAGAAAAAAGGCCGCCGAACCGCGAAGACGAAGCAGTCAAAACAGGCTGATGATTCCCTTCCGAAAGAGCGCCTGTTCGAACTTCGCAAGCGCGGTTTCAATCGGCTCTATCAGAACGGACAGATCTTCGAGTTCTCCGCACCCGAATCGCTGCTCGACCTGAACTTCGCCGAACCGGTGTTTGTGCTTATTGACCGCATTTCGGTTTCGCCAGATGTCCGGGCGCGCATTGTCGACGCGATAGAGCAAGGCTATCGCGAAGCCGGCGAAGTTTTGTTCGAGACTGCTCCGCGCGACGGCGAACAGCCACAGCGCTTACGGTTCTCGCAGCGCTTTGAATGTAAGCAGTGCAACATCCGCTGCGAGGAACCCGAGCCACGGCTGTTCTCGTTCAACAATCCATTCGGGGCATGTCCGCGCTGCCACGGATTCGGCAATACGATTGACTTCGATCTGAACCTTGTCATCCCGAACAAATCGCTCACTTTGGCCGAAGGCGCTATCGAACCGTGGACGAAGCCGAAATATCGCCCGCTCGCGACCGAGATGCGCCGCTACGCCCGCACCGCGGGAATTCCACTTGATGTTCCCTGGCAAGACCTCACGCCCGAACAGCAGGACTTCGTCGTCGTCGGCGATGGCAAGTTCTGGGGCGTACGCGGTTTCTTCGAGCATTTGGAGCGCAGGAAATACAAGCTCCATGTGCGGGTTTTTCTCAGCCGCTACCGTGGTTATTCGGTGTGCTCCGATTGCGGCGGCCTGCGGCTGCGTCGCGAAGCTCGCCAGGTAAAAATCGGAGGCAAAGATATCTGCCAAGTCTCTGCCATGACGGTCGAAGAGGCGACAAGTTTTTTCGCGGCGTTGCAGCTAACGCGGCAGGAAGCGGGCATTGCCGAAAAGCTGCTGGAGGAGATCAACGACCGCCTGCGTTATTTGAACGACGTCGGACTCGAATACCTGACTCTCGATCGCCTGGCTTCCACCCTTTCCGGCGGCGAAGCGCAGCGCATTCAGTTGGCGACTTCACTCGGCTCCCGCCTGGTTGGCACGCTCTACGTGCTCGATGAGCCTTCCATCGGTCTCCACAACCGCGACACAGAACGCCTGATCAAGATACTGCACGACCTGCGAAATCTGGGGAACACAATCCTGGTTGTGGAGCATGACGCTGAGATAATGCGCTCCGCGGATAGCATCATCGATCTTGGCCCGGGCGCCGGCGAGAATGGCGGGCAGGTGATTGCCACCGGCACGTACGACGAAATTCGGGGCAATCCCAGTTCCCTCACTGGACGCTACCTGAGCGGAGAATTGCGCATCCCAATGCCGTCGTTGAGGCGAGCAGGCACGGGACGGAAAATCAAGCTGATCGGCGCGCGGGCCCACAATCTAAAGAAAGTGAACGTTTCGATTCCGCTGGGCATGTTGGTTTGCATTACCGGTGTCTCTGGTTCAGGGAAATCGACGCTGGTGCATGATGTTCTGTTCAACGCGCTGGCGGCGCAGAAGGGGCAGGTCACGGGAGGGCCAAAGGCGGAAGTTGACCGCGTGCTCGGGACGGACCTTATTGATGAAGTTGTGCTGGTTGATCAATCGCCAATTGGACGTACTCCACGCTCGAATCCCATCACGTACATAAAGGCCTTCGACGCCATCCGCGAGCTGTTCGCTTCCCTTCCCGAGAGCAAGAAGCGTGGTTACGCAGCGGGACATTTCTCGTTCAATATTCCCGGCGGACGCTGCGAAGTCTGCCAAGGCGACGGCACTGTCACCGTCGAGATGCAGTTCCTGGCTGACGTCGAATTGATTTGCGAAGAGTGCAAAGGCACGCGATACAAGTCGGAACTGCTCGAGATTCGCTACCACGGCAAGAACATTCACGAGGTGCTCAATCTCACGGTGAAGGAGGCATTGCACTTTTTCTCCGGCGTGCCGAAGATCGTGGAAAAGTTGCGCGTACTGGAAGAAGTCGGTTTAGCGTATTTGAGGCTTGGTCAATCGGCGACAACTCTGTCCGGCGGCGAAGCGCAGCGCATGAAGCTGGCGGCACACCTGCAACCGAAACTGCGTGACATAGGGCGGTCGCAGGGCGAGCATACCAAGCGCCACCCGCGCATGCTCTACATCTTCGATGAGCCCACCACCGGTCTGCACTTCGATGACGTGAGTAAGCTGCTGGCGGCGCTGCGGCGGCTCATCGAGGCGGGCGGATCGGTCCTAGTCATCGAGCATAATCTGGACGTGATCAAGACGGCCGACTGGGTGATTGACCTCGGCCCCGAAGGCGGAGCGCGCGGAGGTGAAGTGGTCGCGGCAGGAACGCCGGAAACCATCGCCAAGGCGCCAAACTCATACACCGGTCAGTGGCTGGCACGCATCTTATCGCGCAACGGGGGCCCCACTCCATGAGCGTGCCTGAAACTTATCTCAGGGATCCTTTCCGTGTCACGGCACGTCTTCAGACGTGCCGCAACCGGGCCAGCCAATCCCGGGCTTCAGCCCCTGAGAAGGCTGTCTGCGCAGGCGCTAAAGCCCCGAGTTCTTGTTACGCCTCGTTTGGCACGACTAAAGGCCGTGCCCTGACACAAAGCATAACGATCCATGAAATGGGTTCTGGACTTCCAGCGGCGCCGTTGCTGGTCGTGGCTCTCGTCATGCTGATGGCACCGTTTTGTGCCGCGTCTCAAGAGAGCGCACCCACGATCCGCCATCACCGCGTCGCGGAAACTGTCCCGGACGATACCAGCTCGCCCGAAGTTGATCAGGCAGAGACGGCGATGCAGCACAACGATTTCACGACTGCGGAATCATTGCTACAGAAGGCCGTTGCGGCCAAGCCGAGTGATTACCGCGCCTGGTTCGACCTGGGCTACGTCTACAACGCGACAAATCGTCTCGCGGACGCTGTCGAGGCCTATCGCAAATCGGTAGCGGCAAAGCCGGACGTGTTCGAATCGAACCTGAACCTCGGCATTCTGCTGGCGCGGCAGGGCGAAACCACTGAGGCGGCAAGGTCTCTGAAAGCTGCGACGCAACTAACGCCGACCGTGCATCCGGAAGAGAGCCTGGCGCGCGCGTGGCAGTCGCTCGGACGCGTCGAGGAGACTGCCGATCCACAGCAGGCACTGGCAGCATACGCGGAGGCGGCCAAGCTCAATCCCAGGAATCCCGAGCCGCATCTCGCTGCTGCGGTACTGCTGGAGAAGCAGAACAATCTTGATGCGGCGGCGCGGGAGCTTCAGACCGCTTCCGAACTGGATCCGAAATCACAACAAGCCATTTCAGGGCTGGCGAACATCTATATCAAGCAGAAGAAATATCCCGAGGCCGAAGCCACGCTGCGCAGGCTGCTGGCGGCGGATCCGCAGAACAGCAATGCCCATGTCCAACTGGGTCGTTTGCTGGCGGAAGAGGGCAAGAATGACGAAGCCGCGCAGGAATTGAAAAGGGGATTACAGGCGAATTCCGGCGATCCTCATGCCGCGCTGGAGTTGGGGACTCTATACGTTAAAGCCAACAAGTATATCGAAGCGGAGCAGCAGTTTCGCATGGCTGTAAAGAACATGCCGAAGGACGCCGAAGCGCACTATGCGCTCGGCTCGCTGCTGATGCACGTAAGAAAGTACCCCGAATCGCAACAGGAGCTATTGATTGCGGTGCACCTGAAACCCGATTTGGCCGACGCTTACGGCAACCTTGCAGTTGTCGCGGCGGAGAACAAGAATTATCAGTTGACCTTGAAGGCGTTGGATTATCGTGCCAAGTTTCTGCCCGAAGGCCCGGCCACCTACTTTCTGCGAGCAACAACCTTCGACAACTTGAAAGCGGTGCCGCAGGCGGTGGAATATTATCAGCGGTTCCTGGCCGCCGATGCCGGCAAGCTTCCCGACCAGGAATGGCAGGCGCGTCACCGGTTGATGGCGCTCGATCCCAAACACGCAGACAAGTATCAGAGCAAGAAATAGTATGCGCGCCCCGTTTCGAGCTGCGCTGGTTTGTGTGATGCTGGCAGGCCCGGCGTGGGCAGCGACCGAATCTGCCGCGGAGCTGAAGGCCCGTGCCGATGCCGCCCACGGCGGCGAGAAGGCCAAGCTTTGTCTGGAATACGCTCGTTGGCAACTGGAAGACGCCGACAACCTCTTTACTCAGGGCGACCTCGAAAAGGGCCAGGCGGAAATCCGTGAGGTGGTTGACTATGCTCACAGGGCGGCCACTGCGGCCTCAGCTTCAGGAAAGCGCCTAAAGGAAACCGAAATTGATTTGCGGAAGCTCGGCAAGCGAATGCACGACATCGGCGAAAGCCTCGCCTTCGAGGACCGCGACCCGGTTCGTAAGGCGGTTGATGAAATCGAACAAATCCGCTCCGACCTGTTGATAAGAATGTGGGGACCGCAAGCGGAACCGAAGGGGAAATCATGATGCGTCAGACCCTGTGCCTCGTTGTGCTGGCGTGCTCTCTGGCGCAATACGGCGTCGCTCAGCACCGCGATCCGCTCAACGAGAAGGAAGTGGACCAGATGCGGGAAGCGGCGGATTATCCCGACAAGCGTCTCGAACTGATGGCTGGGTTCGCGCGCGCCCGCCTGGCGTCGATCGAACAACTGCGCGCCGATCCCAAGAGCGCCAAAGACCGTCCCACGCAGATACACGATCTGCTGCAGGACTTCACGGCGCTGCTCGATGAGATCGATGACAACATAGACATGTACGCTTCGCACAAAACCGACATGCGCAAAGGTCTGAAGCTGGTGATCGAGGCCAACAGCGAGTGGCAGTTGGAGTTACGCAAATTGAAGGAACAGTCTCCACCGGAAGAACTGGACCAGTATTCCTTTGTGCTGACCAACGCGAGTGAGGCAGTGAAAGACAGCGCCGACGAAGCGCGCAAGGAACTCCAGGAACAGAACGAGCTCGCCAAGAACAAGAAGCTCAATAAGGTGTACTCGGAGCGGCCGGATTGATTTTGCCAGACTGCAAAGCACAGGGGCGCCACTCACAGAGGCGCCGACGTTAATGTTCGCCTGGAGCGGCCGTTTGTGCCGGCAGAGTTCGTGATACGGTAGTGACAACTTGCGGCCGAATCTCCACGAAGTTTTCCAGAAAACCTACCGCGAATTGCGGCCACGCGCTCCGCTGCCGGAGTTCCAGATTGAGTTCTATCCCTTCGCAAATGTGAACAACACCATCCGCTTGCGCGATTCCAAGCTGCACGTGCGAATCTCGGACCTGCTGGAAGGCGCGCCCGAGAGCATCATCGAGGCAGTCGCGCACATTCTGCTGGCCAAGGTTTACCGTCAGCCGATCGAAGCTGCGCATGCCACCCGGTTTCGCCGCTACGTGTCCAGCAAGGACATCCGCGCCAAAACGCATCTGGTGCGGCAGATGCGCGGGCGAAAGCGCATCGAATCGCCGCGTGGGCTCTTCTACAACCTGGAGCAGATCTTCGACGAGCTCAACCTGCGTTTCTTTCACGGACTCCTGGCGCGGCCGCAGATGACCTGGAGCCAGATTCGCTCGCGCCGCAGCCTGGCACATTATGACCCTGCCCACAACGCCATCGTCGTCAGCCGGATTTTCGACCATTTCCGCGTGCCACGATGCGCCGTGGAGTACATCGTCTATCACGAGATGCTGCACCTCAATCATCCGGTGAAATTGCGCGGCAGCCGGCGTTGCGTGCACGGTCCGGAGTTTCAAGCGCAGGAGAAACTGTTTCCGGAGTTGGAAAACGCCAAGGCGTTTCTGAAGAGGCTGTGAGCTTTCCCTTGCGTGGGATTATTCATCAGGCACTCGCGGCTGTGAAGGGCACGGCTTCACAGCGTGGTGAAAAACTCGGGAAGCGCACGCTTTGTGTCAGGGCACGACTTCAGTCGTGCCGATAAGTCTTTTTTTTGTTATCCCGAGCGGGCTTTAGCCCGCGAGGCTCTGCTTCCCAAGTTTTTCAGCAGACTGTTCAGCCGTGCCGTAAAGCCGCCGTCATTGCTGATGGCTTTAGCCACCGAGGGACTTCGATTTTGAGACGAAGTGCGAGTTTCCCTCGGGGGCTGAAGCCCACTTCCCACGCACCCGTGACGGCACGACTAAAAGTCGTGCCCTGATACAAAACGTTCGCTGATGGACGCGGATTTCGCCGCTCCCTATAATGAGGAGATAGCCTGCGTGACCTTTTCAATTCCGTGACAACTTGAGGAGAATTAGGGAGTGCCGCTCGACCTGAAATCCACGCTGAACCTGCCCAAGACCGACTTCCCCATGAAGGCGAACCTGCCGCAGAACGAGCCCAAGATGCTCGCGCGCTGGGAGAAGGCGCGGATTTACGACCGCATCCGCGAGGCCCACAAAGGGCAACCAATTTACGTGATGCACGACGGCCCGCCCTATGCCAACGGGCCGGTCCATCTCGGCACGGCATTAAACAAGACGTTGAAAGATTTTGTCGTAAAGTCCCGTAGCATGAGCGGTTACGATGCGCCCTATGTCCCCGGATGGGACTGCCACGGGCTGCCCATCGAGATCGAGGTGGACAATCTGCTGGGCCGACAGAAGCTCGAAATGGATCCGCTGGCCGTTCGTGGAGAATGCCGCAAGTACGCGCAGAAATTTCTCGATCTCCAGCGTGAGCAGTTCAAGCGTATCGGCGTCTTCGGCCGGTGGGACAATCCCTACTCCACGATGGATCCGCAGTACGAAAGCGTGGTGTTGGAGACCTTCTACTCGTTCTATGAGCAGGGTTTGGTTTACAAGGGTCTGAAGTCGGTGTACTGGTGCATCCACGACAAGACCGCGCTGGCTGAAGCCGAGGTCGAGTACGAGATGGAGAGCAGCCCCAGCATCTGGGTGCGATATCCGCTCACCAGCGATCCTGCGAAAATTGATCCTGCGCTGGCCGGTAAGAAGAACGTCGCGACCATCATCTGGACAACCACGCCGTGGACGCTGCCTGCCTCGATGGCGGTGACGTTCGCGCCTGACGCGGAATATGTCGCCCTCGATGCCGGCGAGTGGATCTACATCGTAGCCAAAGAGCTGGCGCAGCAGACCGTGGAGAAGTGCGGTCTCGGTCTTCCCACCCTCTCGCCCGAAGCGGGCGAAAAGGATGGGGCACTCCCGATCGTCGCAACTTTCTCCGGCTCCAAGCTGGAATATGCGACCTTTGCACATCCGTTTCTGGGTCGCAGCGTTCTTGGCGTACTCGGCGATTACGTCACCATGGACACCGGCACCGGCGCGGTGCATACCGCTCCGGCGCACGGCGCGGATGACTTTGCGACGGGTGTGAAGTACGGAATCGATCTGCACTGCGAGGTGGATGAAGGCGGCATCTTGCGCAATGGCCTGCCGGAGTACAACGGGCAACAGGTGTTCAAGGCGAACCCGCAGATCGTCGAGCTGCTGAAAAGCCGCGGAGTGTTGCTCGGCTATGAGAAGATCGAGCATTCGTATCCGCACTGCTGGCGCTGTCACAATCCCATCATCTTCCGCGCCACGGAACAGTGGTTCATCTCGATGGAAGGTAAGATTTCTCCACCGCGACAAGTCCAGAGTCGGGACTTGTCGGGGGCCCCGGCGCCAGGCGGAACGCTGCGCAACCGTTCGCTGGAAGAGATCAAGAAGGTGACGTGGGACCCGGCGTGGGGCGAGGAGCGCATCTCCAACATGATCGCCACCCGGCCCGACTGGTGCATTTCGCGCCAGCGCTTCTGGGGTATGCCCATCGCTGTGTTCCAGTGCGAGGGCTGCGACGAATTTCTGAACGACAAGGCGGTGAATCGGGCCGTGGTCGAGCTTTTCGCACGGGAAGGCGCAGACGCCTGGTATGAGCATTCGGCCGAGGAGATTCTGCCCGCGGGAATCAAGTGCCTGAGATGCGGCGGCACGAAGTTCCGCAAGGAGATGGACATCATCGACGTGTGGTTCGAGTCGGGTTCGAGCCAGGCAGCGGTTCTGGGGCGCGAGCCCGGACTGCCTTGGCCTGCCGACCTCTACCTGGAGGGCGGCGACCAACATCGCGGATGGTTCCAGTCTTCCCTACTGTGCGCAGTTGGGGCCAAGGGTGGCGCGCCTTACCGTCGCGCCGCGACCGCAGGCTGGACGCTCGATCCGCAGGGCCGTGCCATGTCGAAGTCGCTGGGCAATACCGTTGACCCGGTCGAAATCGCCGACAAAGTTGGAGCGGAGATTGTTCGCCTCTGGGTGGCCTCGGTGGATTTTCGCGAAGATGTCATGGCCTCCGATGAGCTGATGCTGCGCATCGCAGAGGGCTATCGCAAGCTGCGTAATACTTTCCGTTACATTTTGAGCAACCTGCACGGCTTTGATCCCGAGCGCGATGCGGTGAGTTTTGCGGACATGCACGAGCTCGATCAGTACATCCTGCTGCGCGCTTCCGAGGTGGCGAAGGATGTGCGCGAGCACTATGACAACTTTGTCTTCCACAAGCTGTATCAGCGGCTGAAGGACTTCTGCATCGTTGACCTGAGCTCCATCTACTTCGACGTGCTGAAGGACCGGCTGTACACGTCGGCCCCCAAGTCGCAGGCGCGTCGGTCAGCGCAGACCGCCTTGTGGCGATTGGGCGAGGCGCTGGTCCGGCTACTGGCTCCGGTCATGACGTTCACCGCCGACGAACTTTGGGGATTTTTGCCTCCGGTGAATGAACGTCCTGAGAGCGTGCACCTGACGCTCTTCCCTGATCCGCACGATCTGACGGGCGCGTTGGCGGCAGATTTCGATGTAGCTTCTCTTGAGGCGGATTGGGACGTGCTGCTCAGTGTTCGTAGCGAAGCTCTGAAGGTGCTGGAAGAGGCACGAACCGCGAAACGCATCGGCGGAAGCCTGGAAGCGCAGGTTCATCTGGCTGCACTGGAGAGCCTTTACCCTGTGCTGGAGCGGCGCCGCGACCAGTTACGCTACCTGTTTATCGTCTCTGATGTAGTGCTGGAGAAATTGCCGGCGAGCAACGGTGACGCCGGGTTGGTGATCACGGTTAACAAAGCGCCGGGTGAAAAATGCGAACGCTGCTGGAACTATTCGACGCACGTTGGGGAAGATAAGGCGTATCCGACAGTGTGCGAGCGCTGCAGCCTGGTGCTCTCCGAGATCGAGGCGACGGCAGGCGCGCGGTAGGAACAAGCCGCGCAGCGGCGGCGCAGGTCTTAACGGTGTTCTTTTCCCGGAACGGCGGCGTCTAACAACAAGGCATGAACGGAAGCACGCAAACACGACAAGCCATGCGCAAGTACTTCTTCCTGATTGCGGCCATCGTATTACTGTTGGACCGCCTGGCGAAATGGGCAGTCGCCAGCAATATTCCGCTGCACGACAGCGTCACCGTCATTCCCGGACTCTTCCATCTGACGCACGTGCAGAATACGGGTGCTGCATTCGGCCTGTTCGCCGAATCGGCCGCGCAATGGAAGGTTGGCGCGCTGGTAAGCTTCTCGGTGATCGCACTCGTAATCGTCTCCGCGTTGTTGTGGAAGAACGGCCATGCGCTAAGCACCACTACGATTGGCCTGTCCTTGATTCTGGGCGGCGCAACCGGCAACTTGTGGGACCGGATGATGACCGGGCACGTGTTGGACTTCCTCGACTTCTACGTCGGCAGCTATCACTGGCCGGCGTTCAACGTAGCCGATAGCGCCATCGTGATCGGCGCCGCCCTGCTGGTGTCGGAGATTGTTTTCGCCAAGTCGGGCAATGAAGCGGTGAAGAGTAGTTCGTAACGAAGCTGTCAGCCATGTCCGAAGCAGTTCAAATCGATGACCGCAACTCTGAATGGATTTGCAGAACCGGACGAGCCAAACCAGCCAAAAGAAGAAGTGACTGTTCTCATTACAATCCCGGAAGAGTTCGTTGCTGTAGTTCATCACGAATTGCTGGCCCGAAAGGGCCGGGTCACCGGATTGGATGTGCAGGAGGACAGCGTGGCGATTAGCGCGACCTTTGCCGCCTCCCAGTACAAGAGATTAGTGGAAGCCGTCGTGATGAACACTGAAGGTCGCGGCAGAATCGGACTGAAAAGAGTGAGAGACTAGCCGCGCAGCGGCGGGAGAGTTTTTCATTTCTACGCGAACGTCAGCAGCGAGAAGGGAAACCAGTCAATTCCCCGCGCCTGCGTTCAGATTGGGTTTGCCGATCGCCACGCTGCCGCAACTAAACAGATCGTGATCACAATTGAAAAAATAACAGGCGCAACGAAAAAATATCCCCAGCTCAACACCGTCACGGCGACAAAGCAAAGGGCGAGCGCCCACGTAATGCCGCGCATCCCAGCCAAAATCTGTGCGGGAAGCCCACCAAGTTGCCAGGCGAGAACTGTGGCAAACAGCAGAAACACAGTTACAAAAAGTCCAAAGCCCGTGTAAAAATCCCAATAAGTGCAGCTAAATCCTTGTACGTCGAAGTGAATGGAGCGCATTGACGCAATCAGCGAATCCACGCCCCACTTCGGATCGGTCCTGCGGAACCCGAGCGTATGTCCAACAGCGAAGAGCACTAAGAGAATAGAAGAGATTCGATAAAGCACGGATCCTTTCAAGTCTTGCCTCCGGAAATGTTGCGCCGCAGTGTACCACTCATCGCGTTAACCAGCACAAGGGAAGGTGACGGTGGTGGGCTTGCTCGGCTCCACATCGGCAGCTAGCACTGGCCAGCGGAAAGACCCAGCCAGAAAATCACAACGAAAAATCTTGGGTGGCCCTACTAAGAGACGGCTCCTCGATACATGCGGTCGCATATTTCGAGCCGTCTAACCACGAATGGTGAGGATCGGACATACAGCGGTAGCCACGAGTTCGTAGGCGAAGCTCGAGTGGAGATGTCTCTCCAGGAACGATGCGGCTTTCACCCCAAGTACGATCAGGCCCGCCGCGTCAGCCCTTGCTCTCCGCAGAATGTCTTCTGCGGGCGCCCCCTGTTCCAGTTGATAAGCTGGCGTGCACCACGCTTCTTCCGCGCTGGGAAGAATACGCTTCATAGCCTCGCAGTACTCCTGGGCAACTTGGTTTCGAAGCTTAGGACTTTCGCCAATAGCTTCGGATATGAGGTGGCAAACGTCCAGATGCGCACCGAACTCCTCCCTTAAGGCCACGGCATAGGGCGCTGCCACTGCCGCCTCAGGGGTGAAATCGGTTATGTACAGGATGCGTTCAAAGTCAAGCTGGAGACCCACACCGCCCAGCACATGACGGCCGACCGTAAGCGTAGGGCAAGGGGAGGACAGCAGCACGGCTTCAGCGTTGGAGCCAATTAAGAGATGTCCCAGGCCGTGGTAAATACCGTGCGTACCCAGCACCAGCAGGTCCGGTATCTTCTCCTGTATCCGCGCCAGCAAGGTGTCCGGCATCCATCCTTCCAGAAGCTCCCACTCCACCTCGACACCCGCCCGGCGAACACCAGCGGCGAAGGCCTCCAAACGCATCTCACGACTCCGTCGCGACATGCTCGGACCATCGTAAAGAAGCTCGGCTTCATTGGCAGCTTGTGAGGCGTGAAAGACGTGCATCATCTGCAGCCGCGCCTTATAGCGGTGGGCAAACCCTACCGCGTAGTCCAGGGCAAGCCTGGAATTCACCAGAAAATCAGTGGCGAACGCAATGGTCTTGACGGGAAATACAGGTGCGGGATCGGTTTTCATTCCAGACTATCTTGCCACTTTCTCTGTTATGCCGGCCTGGCCTTCAGGGGACGATGGCGAGTGGTGTTCACGGCGTCCCATACACACGCTTGTAAACCTCCGCGTTGCGCACGATGGCCTGCACGTACTCGCGGGTCTCCGTAAACGGGATAGACTCGACAAATTCGTCGATATCGCGGTAGGTGCCTGAAGCGCGCCAATCTTCGACGCGTTCTTCGCCTGCGTTGTAGGCTGCGAGCGCGTACTCGATCTGACCGCCGAAGTGGTCAATCATGTGGCGAAAGTAGTGCGTGCCCAGCTCGATGTTCGTCGTGGGATCGAGTAGCGAATCGGTGGTGTAGCGCTGCAATCCCTCTTTCTTGGCCTCGCCCTTCCCTGTTCCGGGCAGTAGTTGCATCAATCCATAGGCGTTGGCGTGCGAGATAGCGCTGGGGTTGAACTCCGACTCCTGGCGGATGAGCGAGGCCACGAGATAAGGGTCGAGCCCGTTCTCGTCCGAGTAGCGGCGCAAGGCGTCCCAATACGGACGCGGGAACAGTCCGTGCCAATACTCCGCGGGCAGCGCATTGACGTCGAACGCGAAGTACCCGGCGATGGCGCGCTTCAAGGCTTGCAGGGCGCGATAGTATTCGCCTCCGCTGGAATAGATGCGGGCGATTTCCAGCATCTCCCATGACGGGCCTTCGGAGCTGCCCGCTTGCAGCTCGCGCACTGCCAGGTCGGTAGTGCCGGCGTTCTCCAATATCTTGGCGCGCATGTAGTGAAGATCATCCTCAGGTGGGTCAGTGACCTGTGCCGCAGCATCGTAGGTCTTGGCGGAACCGACTCGCTGCAGCAAGGCCACATTTGCCGCGGAAGCGGCCGGCATCAGCGCCAGCCGCTTGCGCGCCAACACGCCGTAGTAATAGTTGCGATAACGTTCGGCGAGCTTCTCGTAGTAGGCCCGCGCTACGCCGTAATCCTTGTCGTCCTCGGCCATGCGGGCGCGCCAGTACATGGCGTTGGGGACTTCGTTAGTTCCGGGATAAAACTCTACCTGTTCCTCGAAATACTTCTTGGCCTGTTCGGGGCGATTCTGCCGGTAGCTGATCCACGCGCACTTCCAGTGAGCGTAGGCCGTTTTTGTCCCGTCCGGGAAGCGCTCGTGGATCTCGCGGTAATAATCGACGGCGCGCTCATAGTCCTTGCGCAGCAGGTACATATTGCCGGCGGAGAGCAGAGCCGCCGCCAGCCACGGCGACTTGGGCGTGGTTGCGCGCATATGTTCCAGGATGGTGTTGAGGCCGGCGTCATCGTTGTCCTTGCGCGCGATCTCCGCCCGCTGATACCACTTTTCTGCGCTGGCGTCGCAGCCGTCGTCCGGAATGCGATCGAGCGCCGCGCGCGCGTCGCGAGTATTGCCATCCTTCATATAGGAATTGGCCAACTGGATCAGTGCGGCCGAATTCGCCGGCTGGAGGTCAACCATGGCGCGATACTCTTCGGCTGCCCCGCTCCAGCGACGCGCCTTGTAGAGTGCGTCAGCACGCTGCTCATGTTCGCTGTAAGTCGGCGGTGGAAGGAACGCAGCCTCCGGAATCTTCTTCAGATCGGCGGCGGCGTTGTCCGCGGTGTAATTCGTCGCATAGTTGTAGTACACGTGACGCAGGATATCCGCACCAGTGCGTCCCTGCGCGTTCTGGACGTAGGCCTTCCCGAGGAAGTATTCCGTGTCGGCACTGGCGGGCAAGCGATGTTCCTCCAGCAGACGGATTGCCTCCGTCGGCCGGTTGGTGGCCAGCAGCGCCCTGGCGTAAGCGATGGTGGCGTCGTGCGCATAGAGCGAATCAGGAAAGCGCGCGCCAAAATCACGCAGGTAGGTGAACGACGTCTCCGGGCTGTTGCTCTGGACGTAAGAGTTGCCAATGAAGAACGAAGTGTAGTCCTTCAGTTCGCCGATATAAGGCTGCGCCTTTTGCATGGCCGCGATGGCGGCTGGATATTGGGTATCGAGATAGTGCGCATAGCCGATGGCGAACCAGGCCAGCGCGCCGGCTTCAGTGTTGGCATGGGCGCGGGCGTAGTTCTCCACTCCCACATAAGCGGCGGGGGTTCGGAGTTCCACCAACTGTCGCGCCATCGGCCGCAGGTCGCTCGAAGCGACGAAGGTGCGCTTCATCTGGTGTGCGCGCATTGCCGTGACTCTCTTGCGGGGACGGTGACCGGATTGCGCCGTAGTCGTTTTCTTGTGCGCTGTAGTGCTGGACTTGTGGGTTGCGCTTGACTTCTGGGTAGTCGTCGCTGACGGAGGCTTCTTCTTCGGGGGCGTGGATGTGGTGTCTTGCGCGGACAATCCACTGCCCTGTAAGACCAGGAGGAAGGCCAGAGAAACTGCTACAAAACGGCTCTGAGTACTCACCCTATTCAGTGTAGCGCGATTTCTTGTTCCCGCGTTTGTACAATTCGTTACAAAATGGATTCCCACTAGTGACATCCGCGGGACTGGCGCGCCCGTACAATAGACGTAAGCTTCACCAAATTCGTTTAGCGGAGCGTCTTACACCAGGGGTCAGGACCCAAAATTTAACCTCCCGGCTTTCCCGAATCTGTTTCTGTATAGGTACAATGTCTTGGGGATGTTGTTCCGGGCGTAAAATCCTGAATCTACGCAAACATGGCAACCATCCAACCAAAGGTAGCGGAACCAGCAGACGAAATTTCTCTGGTCCATGCGGCGAAGGCCGGCGACATCAGCGCGTTTGAAGAGCTGGTGAAGCGGTACGACCGCAACGTTTTCCGGATTGCGCAGCACATCACGCAAAACCGCGAAGATGCGGAAGACGTGGTGCAGGACGCTTTCCTGAAGGCGTACCAGAACCTGGCGAACTTCCAGGAGCAGTCGAAATTTTACACCTGGCTGGTGCGGATTGCGGTGAACGAAGCGCTGATGCGCTTGCGCCGCCGGCGTCCCGAGCGTATGGTCTCGCTCGATGAGGACATCAAGACCGAGGAAGATTCCATGCCGCGCGAGGTCGCGGATTGGGCGCCGAATCCGGAACAGCTCTATACCCAGGGCGAGCTGAAGGAGATCCTGGGTAAGACGATACAAGGGTTGCCTCCGAGTTTTCGGACGGTGTTTGTGTTGCGCGATGTTGAGGGCCTTTCCACCGAAGAGACGGCGGATGCCTTGGATTTGAGTATTCCTGCCGTCAAGTCCCGATTGCTTCGGGCGCGGCTGCAACTGCGCGAACGTTTGAGCAAGTACTTCAAGAATCGTACGGGTGGAGATGGCAAAAAGTGACCTGCTCTGATTTTCTGCAAGAGCTGACCGATTACCTCGACGGCGCGATGGATGCTCAAACCAAGGCAGAATTGGAAGACCATCTCCAGTGGTGCCACAACTGCTACGTCGTCTGCAACACCACCAAGATGACCATCGAGATTTACCGCGATTCCCACTTGTACGAACTCCCTGAGGATCTGCGCGGGCGCTTGCGGTCGGCGATTCTCTCCAGGTGCCAGGGCCACAAGAACCATTGCGCGGAAACGCCTGCCCAGAGCGACTCTTCGCCGACGAAGTCTTAGGACCCCCAAGACAGTACACGTTACACGTTGGCAACCAATCTCTTTGCGAAATTGGAATTTTCCGCCTTTTCCCGTCGAACCTTTTGCCACACCGCCGAATCTAAGTAACCGAAGCCGGGTTTCCTTTCTTTGGAGGACCGCCTAACGGAACTCCGGCGAGCGCCGCTTCTTCCCGGACTTTGCTTTCGTTGCTCGGATCGAGGAGGAAGATGATGAGTCTATTCGATCTGCTGTTCGGTTGTTCGCATAAACGTTGCAGCTTTCCCATCACCGTCCGCGGCAAACTGCGCCGCACTGAAGCCGCCTCGGTCACCGGGACCTACGTTGTTTGTCTCGATTGCGGCAGAGAATTTCCCTACGACTGGAAGCAAATGAAAATGCTCAGCTCCAAGCCCCAGACCTCGGAGGCTGGTGGACCGATCCCCATTCTCCCAGGCCACAAGGCGGCATGATGCTACGGATTTCTTGCTTTGACAGGTCTTTCGTCAAGTGTTTGGACAAAGCGACGGCCTTTTACGCAATGTGAAACATGACGACAACGAACTCCACCATGCCTGCCTTTCTCCAGCCGAACGCGATGGAGCGCACGTTCAACCGGTTCTTTGGCGTGCTCGTCGGGTTGGGGCTGGGGATGAAGCACAACTACCTGTTGCAAGGCCGCGGGCGCAAGAGCGGGAAGTTGTATTCGACGCCGATTGATCTGCTGGAGATTGGTGGCGAGCGATTTCTGGTACCTCCGCGCGGGCGCACGCAATGGGTGCGCAACGCCGAAGCTGCGGGAGAAGTCACATTGAAGCGAGGAAGTTATAAGCAAAGTTTTCGCCTCCGTGCGATTCCCGACGCGGCGAAGCCGGAGCTGTTGAAGGCTTATTTAGACAGTTTCAGAACCACGGTGCGGCGCTACTTCCCTGTTCCGCCCAGTTCGGATGCGCAGGCCTTCGCAAGTATCGCGGTGAATTATCCGGTGTTTGAACTGGTTGAGACGTGAGCGGCTGATGGTTGCCATCCGTCATCGTCCTAGTAGAAGGATCAGCATGCTCCGATCTGCGAAGAAACCGCAGATCCCTCGGCTCCTCGGTCGGGATGACAGCGGAAGGGCAGCGCCTGACGCGCGGCTCTGCTTCGAAACTTCAGTGCTGCCCCGGACTTGCAGCGTAGTCATCGTCGCGCCGCGTCAGCGTTGGGTGATCGTCGCCTTGATCCGCGGGTTGACCGCTTTGCCCGGCATTGCTGTCAGCCGTCTGCGTCTTGCGCAGCGTGGGTTTGTTGACGTCGTCTTCCGGGATCATCTTCTTGCGGTTCTCCAGCGACGCGAGGCGGGCCTTTACGTCGTTGAACTCTGAAGTGTTGACGATATATTCCGGCCGTGCCGGCAAAATATTGCGAATCTCTTCCTGGCTCTTCTCGATACGGTCGGGCGTCTGCGGATGCGTGGCGAATGCTTTGGCCAACGTTCCCGGCTTCTTCTTTTCCTGCGCCTTGATCTTCTCGAAGAACGAGATGAACGCCTGCGGATCGTAACCGGCTTTGTACATGTATTGCAGGCCGAGGTAGTCGGCCTCCCCCTCAAAGCCGCGCGAGAATTTCATGAAAGTGAGCGGCATGGCTATGTTTATCGCTATGCTCGCCGCCTCGTAAATGCCCCAGCTACTCACAAAAATCAGCGGGATAGTAGCCATTTGGGCATAGTTGGCGCGCGTCATTTCGCGAGTGGCATGGCGGGCGCAGACGTGCGCGATCTCGTGCGCCATCACGCCTGCCAGTTCGGCCTCGTCATCGGCAGCCAGGATCAGGCCGGTGTTCACATAGAAAAAGCCGCCCGGCAAAGCGAAGGCGTTAATGTCATCGGAATCGATGACCTTGATGGTAAACGGCACCTTCGCGTCGGAGTTGCGGACCAGGTTTTGCCCAATGCGGTTCACATACTCAGTGATGACAGGGTCCTGCATGATGCGGGCGCTCGACTCCACCATCATGGCGTACTGCTTGCCCATCTTGATTTCGGTGTCGTACGAGTACCAGTCTCCGATGCCTTTGCCCGAGCCGGGCTTGCCGACATTCCGATTGCCTATGTCATCAATGTCGTTCTTGCCCTTATCGTGGGTAGCGCCGGGTGCGTCCTGCGACGGCGTTGTGTTGGCCGCCGAGTCGGCTGGCGTAGTCGAGCTTTGGGCCGCAGAAGGCGGGGACTGATCGGGAGAAGTGACTGGCGCCTGCGTGGACGGTGTCTGCGATTGCGGGCTGTCCTGGGCAACCGTAGGCAGAGCGAGGCAGACACTCAGCAGAATTGCGTTCGCAACGGCGAGAGCGCGTGACTTCATGGGAAACTCCAATGCCTTGCGCTGTACCCACCTGGCTGGGGTGCTTCTGGGCACAGTATATACCAGTTGTCAGTTGCCGGTGGTCAGTTGCCAGAGCTCTGACCACTGGCAACTGGCTACTGGCAACTGTAGAATGAGCGGTTCGTCCCAGCGGGAGGAAATTTATGGCAACAGGTACGTCATCGGACCTGGGCAAGGCGACGCGGTCGATTTCGATCGAGGACTTTGTCAGCGGCTTGCGCAAACTCAACGAGGATGACTTTACGGGGGTAAGCGGCACGCTACAGTACCTCACGGCGAATTCTGTTGACGCAGAATCGCTCCAGCCCTTCTTGTTCTGGGAGGCGCAGCATTACACCCGCAACCTGATCGACAAAACCGATCTCTACGAGCTGTTGGCCATCTGCTGGGAGGTTGGCATGGGCAGCTCGATCCACAATCACAAAGGGCAAAATTGCTGGATGGCCGCTCCCATTGGCCGCTTGGCGGTGCAAAATTATCGTGTGCTGTCCGAGGATCTCGCCACCCAGTGCTGTGAGATCGTGCCCACGAACCTGGTCGAAATCACGACTGCAAGGCCGGTTGCGGTTGACCCGCTCAATCCAGTTCACGATGTCAGAAACCTCCGAGAATGGGGCGCGCGCGCAGTGAGCCTGCACGTTTATTCGCGACCATTCAACTCCTGCATTGTGTACTCGGTGGAGCAACAAAGGTGCGGTGAGATCGGGCTGAACTACACCTCGATGTACGGCAAGTTGGTGTAATGATGACGTCATCCCGCGGCCATCGGCTGACGAGCAGCGAATGAGAATACCAAGCATGCTCCTTGTTGTCGTGCTCTCAGCTTCTACTTTGGCCCAGGCGCAACTCCCGAATGCCCCGCCGCCCACCACTCCGGCCCCGAATCCTCCTTCCAGCGCGCCGCCTCCACTGCCTGCGACTGACAAGTTTGGCGGGCTGACAGCGCTGCCATCCCCTGGCGGAGCCACCAAGTTCTTTCGGATGGAGGAGGCGGTCCGCGGCGATGGCAGCGGCGTCAGCAAGCGCTGGAACATAGTTTCTCCCATGGGCAATGCGTTGTATCTACGCGCGGTGCAAAACCTTACCTTCGCTTCCATCGAGCCCGCGGTCATGCAGGCACGCTACCGAAACGACCACACACCCTGGTTCACCCGCAATCTGAAGCGGATTCAGTCCTGGGGATTCAATGCCATCGGCGACTACGCGCACCTGGCTTCTCTGCCGGTCGGCAATCAGGCAGCAGGGCCAAATGGGGCGGAGGTGAAGCTGCCGTTCATCTTGATGATGCGCGCTGCGGCCCAAGCCACGGTCCATCCCGACCGCTGCGGCTTCAAGCAGCCCATTAAGGACATCATCGCCGGAGTCCCGGCCAGATACCGCATTTGGGACGGAACGCCCATGATGGACCCTTTCGATCCGATGTGGCCGGCTTGCGTGAACGCCGAGATCAAGGAGTGGCGCCGTTTGTTCTATGGCGATGAAGTCAAAAACACTCCATGGATCGTCGGCATCACCACCGAGGATGCGGATTTCCTTTGGGCGCTGAAAGGAACAGGCGACAATCCGCTCAAGCCGAACAGCTATCCCCACATGGGCTTCCTGATCGCCGTCGCGAACTTCAACTACAGCCGCCATCGTGATTCGAAGCTTTATGCGAAGTACGCGTGGAGCGCGTTCCTGCAGAAGAAGTACGACACCATTGCCGCGCTCAATGCCGCATGGGGAAGCGACTACACCAGTTTTGGCGACGACGGCGGGTATGCCGCGGGAACGGGAGTGCTCGACGAAGACGGAAGACACGAGGCATGGCTGGGTGTCGATCCCTACATGCTCGCCGGCGCGAAACCAGCCGTGCAGGCTGATCTCGACGCGTTCCTCTACCAGTACGTTTTTCAAGTCGAGTCGGTGGAAGTGCAGGCCGTTCGGGCCTATGACAAGAACCACCTGATCTTTGGGCCTAACGCATTGGGCGGAGCCGGGGCTTATGGCCCCAGGCCGCAAGTTCTGCAAGCCCTGGCCGATGCCGGCGTGGACGTGCTTATCCTCGACTATGACTCCGTTTATCCGGAGAATGTGGCCATGGCCACCGCCGCGCACCAGAAAACCGGGAAGCCGGTTTTGTTGTGGTACGGGCTGAGCGCTAACCAGGACTCCTATTGGCATCCACAAGCAGCGGTCCAGGATGCCGATTATCGGACCCAGGAAAAACGCGGGAAGGTTTACGCCGAAGACCAGCAAAACATCTTCAGCGCGCAGGCCACAGATGGTTCCTTCCCAATCATAGGTGTCGATTTCTGGGGCTTGACCGACGATAACGCCGGCGAGCATACGAACTGGGGGCTGATTTCGAACCGTGACAATGCGTACGATGGCAAGTGCGCCGTCCGCGCACCGTCCAAGGACCAATGGGTCATGCCCTGCGGCGGCGAAACCGCCGACTATGGCGATTTCCTGAGCGCCGTGACTGCAGCCAATGCGGCCATCGTGCAGCAGATGATAACGGAAGCGACGAAGCGCTGAAACGGCATTAGCCCGGATTATTCATCCGTTTCGGTAGCTGAAGACGGCAAGCTTTGAAGGGGCACAGCTTCAGCCGTGCCGTTTCGTGTGCGTGGAGAGTTGGGCTTCAGCCCCGGAGGGAACTCGCGTTTCGTCTCAAAACCGAAGTCCCTCAGTGGCTAAAGCCATCATTTCAAGGCGTGAGATCCTTTATAAATCCATGTGGGGAGCGGTATCGGCGAATTGTTTAGGTGTCTTGCGCCTGACTTCCTATAATGGTGCAGTGGGCTTTGCCCCGGACTTATCTTTCCCTTTCATCGAGGCGGCATAATGACAGTCATCAAACAAGACGATCTCATTCAGAGCGTTGCAGACGCACTGCAATACATTTCCTACTATCATCCGGTTGATTTCATCCAGAGCCTCGCGCGCGCGTACGAGAAGGAACAGTCGCCGGCCGCGCGCGACGCCATTGCTCAATTGCTGATCAACTCGCGCATGTGCGCGGAGGGCCACCGGCCCATCTGCCAGGACACCGGCATTGTGACGGTATTCCTCAAGGTCGGTATGAACGTGCAGTGGGACGCGACCATGAGCGTCGAGGACATGGTCAACGAGGGCGTCCGCCGCGCGTATCTTCACCCGGACAACAAACTGCGCGCCAGCGTGCTTGCGGACCCAGCCGGGGCGCGCAAGAATACCAAGGACAATACTCCCGCGGTTGTCAACATGACGATCGTCCCCGGCGACACGGTCGAAGTGATCGTCGCGGCCAAGGGTGGCGGCTCGGAAGCCAAGTCGAAGTTCACCATGCTGAATCCGTCCGACTCCATAGTCGAGTGGGTGCTCAAGACGGTTCCGACGATGGGCGCGGGCTGGTGTCCGCCGGGCATTATCGGCATCGGCATCGGCGGCACCGCTGAAAAAGCAATGCTGCTGGCCAAGGAAGCCTTGATGGAGCCGATTGACATACAAGAGTTGATCGCTCGCGGGCCGAAGAACACCGCCGAGGAGTTGCGAGTCGAGCTTTATAAGAAGATCAACGCGCTGGGCATCGGCGCGCAGGGACTGGGCGGCCTCACGACCGTGCTTGACGTTAAGGTCAGAGACTATCCCACGCACGCTGCCAACCTGCCCATTGCTATGATCCCGAACTGCGCCGCCACGCGGCACGCTCATTTTGTGCTCGACGGAACCGGCCCTGTTGCGCTGGAGCCGCCTTCGCTCGATGACTGGCCAACCTTGACCTACAGTCCCGCAGGCGCGCGGCGGGTGAACCTCGACACCGTCACCCGCGAGGAAGTTGCCACCTGGAAGACCGGCGAAGTCATACTGCTCAACGGCAAGTTGCTCACTGGCCGCGATGCCGCTCACAAGCGCATGACCGAAATGCTCAATCGCAAAGAAAAGCTGCCGGTTGACTTCACCAATCGCTTTATCTATTACGTGGGACCTGTAGATCCAGTTAGAGATGAGGTAGTCGGCCCTGCTGGGCCAACCACGGCCACTCGCATGGACAAATTCACCCGCCAGATGCTGAAAGAGACTGGACTGCTCGGAATGGTGGGCAAGTCGGAGCGCGGGCCGACCGCGATCGAGGCCATCCGCGATCATAAGGCGGTTTACCTCATGGCTGTCGGAGGCGCGGCGTACCTCGTCTCGAAGGCCATCAAGAAATCCCGCGTGCTGGGGTTCGACGATCTCGGAATGGAAGCCATCTACGAATTCGAGGTCCAGGACATGCCAGTGACGGTTGCTGTGGACGTCAACGGCAACTCCGTGCACGAAAGCGGCCCGAAAGAGTGGCAGGCAAAGATCGCGGAGCTGGTGGAAATTAGTTAGGCCGGGACCGATTTCAGCCGACTGCCGAATCAGGTGCGAAAAGCATGCGCCTATGACGACTGATCACTCGTTCCAGGCGCGGACGCGCGTCGGCTTGCAGATGCTAGGAGTACAACTCGTCGAGCTTCTTCCACAGAGGATCGAGAGGAACTTCAACCGCGGAACTTGCGATTACAAGCTTATCGACTGGCTGCCAGCCGCCCTGGCTGCAGTCAAAGGCCTTGCGGCGCATGGGGTCGATGACCCAGACGCTGGCAACGCCCATGGCACGATAATCGTCCAGCCGCTGCTGGTAACGGGAGACGCGGTCCTCAGGTGAGAGCACCTCAATGATCGCGACCGGTGGCCGGGTCAATATAGCCTCATAGGATCTTTGGAGCGGAAGAATAGCAAGATCGGCAATCCGGACCCGCGTCGGCGAAACTCGCAGTCTGATCTCCCGACAGGCTTCCAATCTCCATTGCTCCTCGTGTGCTGCCAGCCACTTGATAAAGAATGCCTGTACGATCGAGTGTCTTGCTCGCCCAGGTTGCGCTCCTCCAGCTCGCCGTCAACGTAATCGCAGTCGGGCTCGTAATCCGTCCTGAGATATTCATCCAGCGATACCTGCGTAGTTGCCACTGCGGGAGCTCCCGGAGCCAAGTGTAACACTACTCTCTGATGCATTTTCGCAACGTCAGCCAGCGAATCTTTGAGACGCGAAGCCGTCGACGCTCAGGGCTGTGCTAATCTACGCCCCGTTGACTTCCCTTCTCCACGGTGGCTGAGTTTGACTGACGACACTGCACAAGAACTCGCGCCTGGCACTGGGTCTCCCAAGCAGATTTCTTCCTCGCAGGCTCCCGGAGATCTGCGGCGCGCGATTGAAGCCTTCTGCGACGCGCCCACTTTGCGCAGGCGCCGCACCAGCTTCGTTCACATCCTCCGCTGGACCCGCGAAGGTCATCGCCGGGTGACGGAGTCGCCCCGCCTGCTTACTCTGGTGCAGCTCCTCGAGGACGACAGCGGTTTGAGACAGCGGGTCCAGCGGTCTCTTGGGGCGATGCTCGCCGAACTGGATTCCCTCGCGCTCTTCGCCGAAGCCGGTCTTCCTTCGGTGCATTCGTTCACCACGGAAATCATTCAGCGGCTGGTCGCTCGCCTCATACCGTCGGCGCGGGAGGACTCCGATACGCGCAAGCTGCTGATCGACCTGTACTCTTCGGAGCGATACGCGAAGCAATTCGCGGCGCTTTCTCCTGAGCTGTTCGCGCGCATCGTCAACGTGCTCACACCGGGCGATGGCTCGGAGTTCTGGCAGCGTCAGGAGGGCGATCTGGAAGAGGCGATGCGGCTTCTCGCGGCCCGCATCAGTGGCTTGGGGCTGCAGCCCGAGATGCGGGAGCGCTCGACTTCCTCGGGGATTGCGCATTCTCCGTTTTACGAGATGGTGCGAATGACGGAAGAGTTGCTGGCGCCCAGTTCCCCGGAAGCTGCTCCGGCTGCGCTTGATGCCTGGAAGCAGGTGGTGGCCCGTTGCCGCGCGGAGATGGAAGTGGTGTACGAACATATGGAGGCGGCTGGTATCAGCGTCGAGCTGGTCTTCGACCTGAAGACCATTCAGGCGTGCCTGGTGAGGATGGAGGCCATAGGAAAAGTCTTTACCGCGACGAAGGCGGACGAACTGCTCGCTGCGGTGCAGGCGCTGCTGGTCAGGCTGATCGAAGGCAACGTCTCCGACAAGCAGATATCGTCGCTGCTGCGCGAGAACCTGAACCTGCTGGCGCGCAAGGTGGTTGACCGCTCGGGAGACGCGGGCGAGCATTACATCGCCAATAGCAAGCCCGAATACTGGCTGATGTGGCGGGCCGCAATCGGCGGCGGCCTGCTGACGGTATTCACGGCCGCCATTAAGTTGCGCATCATCGAAGCGCAACTGCCGCCATTTGTCGAGGGTTTCGCCAGCGGCACAAATTACGCCGTTAGCTTCGTGCTCTTGCAGGTTCTTGGACTGGTACTCGCGACCAAGCAGCCGGCGACCACCGCGGCCGCATTCGCGCGGATCATCCGCGACAACCGGGGGGCGCAACGCTCAAGCAAGCTCACCGATTTCGTTGCCCGCATCACTAGCACGCAGTTGGCCGCGGCCATCGGCAACGTCGCGGCGGTTTCGGCCGGCGCGGTGCTCTTCGAGATGCTGTGGAGAGTGATCTTCCGCGAGTCGTATCTGCCGGAGCTCAGCGCGACCCATGTGTACGACACCCTGAATCCGTTCGCGTCGGGTACCGCTCTCTTTGCCATCGAAACCGGAGTGATCTTGTGGCTGGCCGCGCTGGCTGGAAGCTGGGTGGAAAATGCTGCCGTTTACTATCGCCTGGCCGAAGCAGTCGCGCAACATCCTATCGGTTCGCGGCTGGGCGAGGCGTTTTCCCGAAAAATGTCGCGCATCGTCAAACACAACATTGGAGGTTGGTCCACCAGCATTGTGCTGGGATATCTGCTGGGCTTCGCGCCGGTTTTCGGAGAATTCTTCGGTTTGCCGCTTGACGTGCGGCACGTCACGCTGTCGAGCGGCACTCTGGCTTTGGCAGGGGCGCGCTTTGGCACCGCCAGCTTGGGCGACCGATGGTTTTATCACGCTGTGGTTGGGATCGGCGTGATCTTTGTGCTCAACCTGACCGTGAGCTTCACCATTGCGGCTTTCGTAGCATTGCGCGCCTACGATGTCGGTCCGCGCGAGCAGTGGGACATTCTCCGCTTCCTGCTTACCGGCGCTCTTCGGTCTCCGCTGCGTTTCATCATTCCCGTGTACAAAGAAGAGCCGGCTCCGTCGCAGGAGGTACAAGGCGAGCCGTCTTGAGCGACGCACGATGCGCTCTGTCCGAGAAGCGCAACGAACTCGAGAATCATCTCTTGTTGTAGAGGAATGCGCTCATGTCGAATCCGGCCAAGCCAGCTACCCGCAGCGAAAAGGATTCTCTCGGCTACAAGGAAATTCCCGCCGAAGTTTACTACGGCATCCAGACGGCGCGCGCCGTGGAGAATTTTCCGATCAGCGGATTGCGCGCTCACCCATCGCTCATCCGCGCGATTGCGATGGTAAAGGAGGCCGCGGCTCTCGCCAATCGCGAACTCGGTCTGGTGGATGAGAAGACCGCCAACGCCATCATCGAGGCCGCCAAAGAAGTCCAGCAGGGGAAGTGGGACCAGGAATTCGTCGTGGACGTCTTTCAGGCCGGCGCGGGCGTCAGCTTTCACATGAACAGCAACGAGGTCATCGCCAACCGCGCGGCCGAATTGCTCGGCGGCAAGCTCGGCGAATACAAGGACGTTCATCCCAACGATCACGTCAACTACGGACAATCTACCAACGACGTCTTCCCTACCGCAATGCGTTTGTCCGCGCTGCTCGAATTGGAGAAGCTATATTCCGCTCTCGACGACTTCATCGCCGCGCTTGAGGCGAAAGGCAAAGAGTTTCATCACGTGCTGAAGTCGGGCCGCACGCACATGATGGACGCCGTACCGATGCGACTCGGACAGGAGTTTCATGCCTACGCGGGCGCGATCAAGCGCGCCAGGAAAGCGATCCGGGAGCAATCGGAACTGCTGCGCGAAATCGGACTCGGCGGCTCGGCTGTCGGCACTGGCATCAACACTCATCCTGATTATCGCGAAAAAGCGATCGCCAACCTGGCGCGCATCTCGGGACAGAAGCTGCACGCCGTGGACGACATGCGCTACGCCATGCAGTCGAACCTGGCAATGTCGTCCGTCAGCTCGGCGCTGCGCAACCTCGCGCTGGAGGTCATTCGCATCTCCAACGACCTGCGTCTGCTTTCGTCGGGCCCAAACACAGGCTTGGCGGAAATCAACCTTCCGGCGCTGCAGCCGGGCTCGTCGATCATGCCGGGCAAGATCAATCCCGTGATGGCGGAGCTGGCAACAATGGTTTCCTTCCAGGTTGTCGGTTACGACACCGCCGTCGCGCTCGCGGTGCAAGCGGGTCAGCTCGAACTCAACGTCATGATACCGACCATGGCTTACAGCGTGCTCACTTCGATCACCATCATGACCAACATGCTGCGGCAGCTCACCGAGTTCTGCATCAAGGGCATCACGGTGAATGAGCAGCGCACTGACTTCTACGTGCAGAGCAGTGTCTCGCTGGCGACCGCGCTGAATCCGTACATCGGCTACGCGAAAGCTGCGGAGATCGCCAAGGAATCGGTCGCGACCGGCAAATCCATCATTGAGATTGCGCGCTCGCGCGGCGAGTTGACCGAAGAGCAAATCAAGGAGGTCCTCGATCCGGCGCGCATGACCGAGCCGGTGCGTCCGCTCGACGCGGCCAAGGAGCGGGAGAAGATCAAGGCGAGATGAACAGTAACCGAACTGACAGCATGCTTGTCCATAGCCATCCGGCTCTACACAGCCACTGCCTGCTTGATCTCGACTTTCATCTGCGGGGGATGCAGCAACGTATTCTGGATCAGGCAACGGTGCACCGCATCCTCGACACCTCTTAAGTGCTGGTCATCGAGTTCACAGTCAACATCGACTTGCACCTTGAAGTTGTCCAGCCGGAATGGCGCCTTGACTTTTTCGGCCGTGACCCGAACTTTCGTCGCTTCTGAAGAAAGTTTGTTGCGCTTCAGGTAGTCCACTGCATAGTAGGCGGCGCACGAACCCAAAGATGCGAGAAGCAACTCCGGAGGCGTCATGCCTTCGTCGTAGCCATGGTTCTCTGCGGGTTGATCGCAAATCAGCGTGTGCTGTCGTGCCTTGATTTCAAACTGCGCTGCCCCGAGATGTTGAATAAGAACTTCCATGATGCTTCCTATCTATCGTTTAAGATTGCCGCGAATTCGTGCTATTTATCGATGGAACCAGTGCCGCATCCACGTAGCGGCGCATGTTGGCGCGGGCGCGGTACAGCCGGGATTTCATCGATGCCAAGGTAATGTTGAGCTTTACGGCTGTTTCCTCCCCACTTAATTCTTCGACATCACGCAGCACATAGACCTCACGTTCCGCCCCGGGTAACGACTCAATCGCCCGTTGCAGCAAAGCCTTCATCTGATTCCGGGCGGCTTGCATCTCGACTGACGGACCACCAGCAGACAGTTCCGCACCCTCCTCTTCCAGTGCGGAAAGCTGCATGAGGGGCAGCAATGCCTCGCGTTCCTTCAGTTGCCAGCACACCCGGCGGCCAATCTGTGCCAACCACGAGCGAAACGCCTTCGATTCACGTAGCTGGGTTAGGCTGCGATAAGCATTCAGCAGAGCTTCGATCAGCACATCCTCGGCATCTTCGCGATTTCCACAGGCGCGAACGAGCTGGCGATACACAGCGTCCTTGTGCTCATTGGCAAGCGCTTCGAAGTCCATACATCGATTTTGTCACGCCGCCAGCAATCAGGTGCAGCAATTTGCGTCCGACGATCGCTTTCCGTTCTAGCTTGGATTTCCGCTCGGAGTTCCAGGGCATCTTCCCAAGCAAAATCGCCATGCCGCAGATACTGGTGATTCCGGCGAAGGTGAGCCCCGCACCAACCAGCATTGCCAGGTAAACCCATTTTGCGTTGATCAAAACTGACAGCAGCGTCGCGACAAGCACAATCAATCCGGCAATGAGCCTCACCTGACGCTCCAAGGTCCATCGGCAAGGCGCACACACGACGAGGGGATAACCGGCGTTTCTCCATGCGCGGATGCCGCCTTCGAGCAAGGTTACTTCGCGCCGCCCGGCGAGCCAGCCAGCAACAATTTCCGCGCGCTTGCCGCTCTCGCAGATCAATACCAGCGGACCCGGCCGCAGGCCTTCCATGCGCCCTTCCACTTGCTCCATGGGTATGTTCACCGCGCCGGGAACATGCCCGGTCGCGAATTCAGCGGCCGAACGGACGTCGAGCGCCTGCATCGGCGCATGGTCGCTCAACTTTTCGCGGAGGCTTTTAGCCCGGATGGTTGCGGTCATTTTTTCCTCTATATGGGAAGAGGGGCAATTCGAAGAAAAGGATTCGCGCTGGCGGAACTATTATGAGTGCTATTTCTTGTAAATCACCTTGCCTGCGCGAATGGTGTAATCCACCTTGGCGAAGTTGCGAACGTCGACGGCGGGATCGCCGTCGAGAACGACCAGATCAGCGGCGTCGCCCTTGACGACTCTACCAGTCCTTCCGGCCTTGAAGAAGGTTGCAGGATTAGTGGTGAGCGAGGCGAGGATGTCGCGAAAGTTCATTCCGGCGCCCAGCATGTACTCGTACTCGCTGGTGGTGTCGTAATGCTGGATATAGCCAATATCGGTGCCAAAAAGGATGGTTCCACCTTGGGTAAAGTACGACTTCAACTCATCGACGCCGGCCTGCACGAACTCCTGCTGAGCGGCGACGGAAGCATGGTCCCTTTCCAGCTCAACCTGCCACAGCGTCAGGGTCGGAATAAGGGCGGTATGCTGTGCCTTCATTTGCATCAGCTGGCCTTTGGTGAACCTTCCTTCGATCGGGATGGTATGCGCCAGGATATCCACTCCCCCGTTCAAGGCGTTGTCGGTGCCCACGTGGTTCGAGGGATGTGCAAATACTGGCTTACCGGCGGCGTGCGCCACCGCCACCGCCGCCTGCACAACTTCCACCGGCATCGGCGTAATCTTGCCATGCCCCATGATCGCTCCGGTGAAAAGCTTGATACCATCGGCATCCATGGCTAAGTCCACCTCGGCAAGCCTGGTTGCGTCGGAGGGCGTGGCAGCCTCGAATGGTTTTAAGAGGCTGACAAATTTGGGCGTAACATATATCGGAATGCCGTTTTCCGGGTAGATGGGTACGCCCGTCGTATAGATTTTGGGTCCTGGTATTTCTCCGCTGTCCACACGTTTCCGCAAGGGGAGGGTATCCTTGGGGTCGGATCCGATATCGAACACGGTCGTATCGCCCCACTTGGTCAGCATGGTTTGCATGTGGTCTTCCAGCTTGGCTGCCGGGGCCGTAGCCGCATCGTGCCAGGCGTCTTCCGTGAAGTGCACATGGCTGTTCCAGAAACCCGCGGTGATGACCCTGCCGGCACATTCGATGATGTATGCCGACTTCGGGATCTCCATGTCGTCGCGCCTGGCGACAGCGGAAATCTTGCCGTCGTGGATGAGAACGACGGCATCCGGAATGGGCGCAGCCTGTGGTGTGGGATAAACCTTGGCGCCGACAAGCGCCAGATCGCCGGATGAGTCCGCTGGCGCCGAACGCGCGGCAATGGCGAACAGCAACAGCAGCACGACAACAAAAGCAGCCAGCCAGACAAACATCCAGGAGGTGCGGCGCTGCGACAGCATGACGGTTACTACGGATTCGGGATGAGATTGGTTCGCCAAATCGGTTGAGGGCAGTTGCGAGCCGATCGTGGTTAGAACGCCCACCGCAGGAGAGTTGCACCGGAAGTGAATCCTGCGCCTACGGCAGCCAGCAGCACCACGTCCCCTTTTTTCAACTTCCCTTCCTCAATGGCGGACTGCATGGCCAGCGGAATCGTTCCGGCGGTGGTGTTGCCGTAGCGGTCGATGTTGATGATGACCTTTTCCATCGGCATCTTGAGGCGGTCGGCGGTTGCGGTAATAATGCGCTCATTCGCCTGATGCGCGATGAAGCAATCCACGTCGGCGCCGGTCAGCCCGTTTCTCTGCAGGACGCGCTCGGTCATCTCCGCCATTTTCTTCACTGCATACTTGAAGACCTGCTTGCCATCCTGATGAATATAATGCATTTTTTTGTCTACAGTTTCGTGCGATGCCGGGTTCAAACTGCCGCCTCCGGGCATGTAAAGAAACGCACCGCCCGCGCCTTCAATCTGGGCCTCGTAATCGATAATTCCATCTTCGCCCTCCTCCGCCGGCTCCAGCAGCACGGCACCTGCGCCGTCGCCGAAGATGATGCACACCGCGCGGTCCACGTAGTTCACCATCGAGGAATTTACGTCCGAGCCGATCGCCAGCACCTTCTTGTGTCTGCCCGACTCGATGAACTGAATGCCGGCGTCCAGCGCGTATAGGAATCCAGAACATCCGGCCGAGACGTCGAAGCCCCATGTGTGCTCGATGCCCAGTTTGTGCTGGACCAGGCAGGCCGTGGAGGGATACATCATGTCGGGAGTCACCGTTCCCACAACGATCACGTCAATCTGCTGAAGATCGACAGGGTGGGATTTCACGAGGTTCTTAACCGCTTCGACCGCTAGATCGCTGGCCGCGACTCCCTTGTCTGCAATGTGGCGTTCGCGAATTCCGGTGCGTTCCAGAATCCACTGGTCGGTGGTGTCCACCATTGTTTCCAGGTCTTTGTTGGTGAGGACGCGAGGCGGGACGTAAGTCCCCAGCGCTGTGATTTTGGCGCGAATAGGTTTCGGCAATAGAGTTCTCCGGGAACAGGGTCAACGACAATGAATGCGCATTCATTGTCAACGATGCGAATTGGAAAGTCTATCGGGCCTCTCTTGGACAACAGTTCGCACCTGCAAAGCGATTCGCAAATAAGTGCAACCTGAGATAACTTCGGAGTCAAACTCTACCTCGGGAGGGGTGGCTTGGAGAGTTACGAACGGCGCGTACGCGAGAGTTTTGCCCGCCAGCGGATGATGAAGACGCTGGGAGCCGAGCTGTCGGCGGTGCGCAGCGGGGCCACAGAAATCCGTTTTCCTTGCACGGCTTCCGTAAGTCAGCAACACGGCTTTGTGCATGCGGGCGCGGTGACAACTGTCCTCGACTCAGCTTGCGGCTATGCTGCGCTCACGGTCGCGCCGGAAGGCTTTGAAGTGCTCACCGTAGAGTTCAAAGTCAACCTTCTCGCTCCCGCGACCGGCGAACTTGTGATTGCGCGGGCCCAGGTGAAGCGCGCAGGAAAGACGCTGACCATCTGCACAGGGGACGCGTTTGTTTTGCGGCCAGAGGGGGAAAAACTCGTCGCGACCATGCTTGCCACCATGATCAATGTTCCGCTGGAGCGATGAGAGCTGGCGTGCTGGTGTCGCAGCGCGGGCAAAACAAGCCAGGCGCCAGTTGGCCGCTGCACACGCACTGGCCTGCTACCGTTGCTTCCTTCCGGACCTGGCGGGTTTCACAGGATTGCGTTGCGCGGGACCAGCGCCCGGCACTCAAATATAGCATCTCGTCGAAGCGGCGCGCGGGGCGCAGGAAGCACACGGGTCGAACTTTCCGTGCTCCGGAACCCGCAGAAAACAATGCTAGAATGAAGAGGTTGCATGCACTCGAAAACTGATTCTGTAGCCTTGCTAGACGTTCCCCTTACCCCAACCTGCGCAAGTACCTCGCGGATTGGCGATCCCGGTCCGGACGAGCGCACAGCCGCGGCTGCTCCCAAGAAAATTGGATTTGTGAGCCTGGGCTGTCCCAAGAACCTGGTGGACAGCGAAGTGATGATGGGCCTGCTTTCCGAGGGCGGAGCGCAGATCACGCCGCGCGCCGAAGACGCCGATATCATCGTTGTGAATACCTGCTCTTTCATCGATTCGGCCAGGCAGGAATCGGTGGACGCCATCCTGGAGATGGCGCAGCACAAGACGGCGGGGCGGGCACAAAAGTTAATCGTCGCCGGCTGCCTGGTCGAGCGCTACCGCAATGAGATCCGAAAGAACATTCCCGAGGTTGATGCGGTGGTTGGCACTGGCGAATTGCAGCAGATTCTCGCCGCCGTCGGAATCGAGCGGAAACGGCCCGTTGACTCGCCGTTCGTGATTCTGAACGGACGTTCCGAAGGCGACGCGCGCGAAGCCGCTGGCCGGTTCTCCAAGAAAGCATGGGACGGCGCCATCGCCGATCTGCCGAACTATCTTTACGACGAGAACACGCCGCGTCTGCTGGCGACCCCGAAGTATTCGGCATACATCAAGATCGCTGAGGGCTGCGATCACCCCTGCTCGTTCTGCATCATTCCGCAACTGCGCGGAAAGTTTCGTTCGCGGCGGTTCGAGTCGGTGATTGCCGAAGCGCAGCGCCTTGCGCAGCAGGGCGTGCGCGAGATCACGCTCATCGGGCAGGACACAACTTGTTACGGCGAAGACTTGGACCTGAAGGATGGGCTGGCGTTGCTGCTGGAGCGGTTGGCGCAGATCGAGGAATTACGCTGGGTGCGCTTCCTCTACGCGTATCCCAACAAGATCACCGGCAAACTGTTGGAGACCATCGCTGCACATGAAAAGCTTTGCTCGTACATTGACGTTCCTTTGCAGCACGCCTCGCCGGCGGTCTTGAAGCGGATGAAGCGCGGCGCAGGCGGCGACATTTTTCTGCGCTCGATCGAGAAGATGCGACGCGAGATTCCCGGTCTCACCCTGCGAACATCGTTCATCGTCGGCTTTCCCGGCGAAACCGAAGACGACTTCGAGCAGCTCGTCCAGTTCGTGCGCGAGGCGCAGTTCGACTGGCTCGGCGTCTTCGGTTATTCGGACGAAGAGGGAGCGACAGCATTTGACCTTGAAGACAAGATTCCGGCCCGCGAAGTCGAGCGGCGCCGCAAGAAGCTGATGTCGATTCAGAAGCGCATCAGCCGCAAGAAAAAGCGTGCACTGGTTGGGCAGCAATTCGATCTGCTGTTGGAGGGCCCATCTGTGGAAACGGAATTACTGTGGGAAGGCCGAACGGCGATGCATGCTCCCGAGATTGACGGCACGGTTTACGTGAACGACTTTTGCGACCAGGAAAACCCGCGCGAGGGCGAGTTCTTCCGCTGCGAGATCACCGAAGCACACGACTACGATCTGGTAGCGCGGATTGTGGAATAGTTGTCAGTTTCCAAGGCTGGCTATTCGCTAATTTCTGCTGACAACTGACAACTAGCTACTGGCCAACTGTTTCATGAGGAAACTCGTTCGCAGCCTACGTTGTCCAACCTGCAGGAAGATCGTGCTGGCCAGCGATGCCGAGTTTCCTTTCTGCAGCGAGCGCTGCCGTGCGATTGATCTGGGAAAATGGGCGAGCGGTGCTTATATCATCTCCAGCCCGCTGAACGATCCGGAGACCGACGATTCCAACTATCCCAACCAGCGCGGCAAGAAACACGAATGAAGCGGCCTTGAGCGGTCCTCCAGCGCCGCGTTGGGCTACGCTGGTGGCCACGTTTTTCGGCGCAGGACGATTACGCCCTGGCCCGGGAACGTGGGGCTCGCTCGCGACCGCGTTGCTGTGGTGGTTGCTGGCCTCTCATCTACCGGCGGGCACTCGAATCCCGGTGCTCGTGGTGCTGATTGTCATCGTGGTTGTGGTTGGCATTCCAGCGGCGACGCTGGAAGCGCGCGGATGCGGCAAGAAAGACCCTTCTCACGTCGTGATTGATGAAGTCGCTGGGCAACTGGTGACGTTCCTCGCGTGCCCTATCGTGTGGCAAGCGCTGCTCGCGGGCTTTATACTTTTCCGTGGGTTCGACATCTTGAAACCGCCTCCAGTGCGCAGCCTGGAGCGGCTGCCTGAAGGAACGGGCATCGTAGTGGATGACCTCGGCGCAGGAGTGTACGCTCTGATCGTGCTGCAGTTGCTGCTACATTTTGGGGTCGTTCGCTGAAGATGCCGCACTCCCTATCGAACGAGAATTGACATGATGGATAGAAAAGCGGGCGCAAAGAACGTGAACGGCAAGCCACACATCGATGCCATCGATCCTGTCTGTGCTCTGCCCGGCGGCGAAATCCGGATTACCGGAAGCAGTCTGCGTCCGCGTGAGCTCCGCCGTCCGCGGGTGCGCTTCGGCGATGTGGATGGCTCGATCATCATCAGCTCTGAGCAGTTCATCATCGCGCGCGTTCCCGAAGGCGCCGCCTCGGGCGAGGTGGTAGTGGCAACCAACGGGCATAAGAGCAATCCCAGGGAACTGCGAGTGGCGGTGCCCATCGCGGAGAACCTGCATCCGGTGGCCAATCCGGCGGTTGACGCCGAGGGCAACATTTACGTCACCTTCTCCGGCTCCCGCGGACAGAAGGTCTCAGTCGCCATCTACCGCATCGACACCAACTACGACGTGAAGCCGTTCCTTCACGAGATGATGAACCCAACCGGCCTGGCTTTCGACCGCGCGGGCAGCCTGTATGTCTCCTCACGTTACGACGGAACGGTGTATCGCGTGGCGCAGAATGGAACCATGAGCTCCTACGCCGAGGGGATGGGCATTGCGACCGGCATCGCGTTTGACCGGGAGGGAAACCTGTACGTCGGGGACCGCAGCGGAACCATCTTCAAGATCGGGCGCGACCGGCAAATCTTCGTCTTCGCCATGCTCGAGCCGAGCGTGGCGGCCTATCATCTAGCTTTTGGCAACAATGGCAACCTTTACGTCAGCGGTCCGACAACTTCAAGCTTCGATGCCATTTACCAGGTCGATCCTCACGGGGAAGTCAGCGTATTTTATCGCGGTCTGGGGCGTCCGCAGGGACTTGCGGTTGATGTCGATGGAAACTTGTATGTCGCGGCGTCGCTCAATGGCCGCCGCGGCATCGTAAAGGTAACGTCCAATCGCGAGGCGTCGCTGGCGGTGTCAGGCCACAACCTGGTTGGATTGGCGTTTGCTCCCGGCAAATCAGCGGTGCTGGCAACCACCAGCGGCGTGCATCACCTGTCCTGGGATATCGAAGGTCGGCGGCTGGTTCCGGAGTAAGGTGCAATTTGCAACTAGCGGTTAGCAATTAGCGCTCCAAATGATTGGCATCGACATTTACACAGCCTAGGCCGAACCGAACGACATGGCGATGCGCTGAAGCGAAATTCACCTCACGGCTAATTGCTGGTTGCTAGCCGCTAGTTGCTACACTGAAATCGTGATCGCCGAAATCATCGCCGTCGGCTCGGAGATGCTCACCCCGTCGCGGCAGGACACGAATTCCCTCTTCCTCACCGGACGCCTCAACGAGCTGGGCATCAGCGTCGCATTCAAGACAGTCGTCGGCGATAACCGGGACCACCTTGCCTCGGTGGCGCGGACAGCCATCAGTCGCGCCGACATCTCCATCTTCATGGGAGGCCTCGGACCCACCGAAGACGACCTTACCCGCGAAGCTGTCGCCGATGCGCTTGGCGTGGAGCTGAAACGTGATCACGAGATCGTTACCGCGATGTACAAGCGCTTCGCCGAGCGGCGGCTGCAGATGCCGGAGAACAATGCCCGGCAAGCCGACGTACTGCAAGGCGCGGTCGTGCTGCCGAATTCCCGAGGTACGGCTCCGGGAATGTGGATCGAAAACGAATTCGAGGGAAAACCGCGAATCGTCGTTCTTCTTCCCGGTCCTCCCCATGAACTTGAGCCGCTGTGGGAGAAGCAGTGCATGCCTCGCCTGCGCGACATGGCGCCGCCGGCCGCAATGGCCACGCGCGTGCTCAAGACCGCGATGCTGCCCGAGTCGGCGGCCGATGCGCGCACCGCGCCGATCTATAAGAAGCATCCCGAAGTTGAAACCACCGTCCTCTCAGGCCAGGGCCAGGTGGAATTCCATCTGCGGGCGACCGGCACGAGGCAGGAGGAGGCGCAGGCGGCAGTGGACCGTCTCGCCGGCGAGTTGGAAGATGAACTAGGAGACACGGTTTTTTCCTCCGCTGGAGAATCGCTGGAGGAGATCGTTGGATATTACCTGCAAATGCGCAATGCCAAGCTGGCTGTGGCTGAATCGTGTACCGGGGGAATGATCGCCGAGCGGATCACGTCGGTCGCAGGCAGTTCGCGTTACTTTCTGGGCGGGGCCGTAGTTTACTCCAACGATTTGAAGACGCTGTTCGCCGACATTCCGCCGCTGATGATCGAAGCCCACGGCGCGGTGAGCAAGGAAGTCGCGCTCGCTTTGGCGGAGAACATTCGCGAGATTTGCAATGCCGATATCGGCGTCGGAGTTACGGGTGTCGCAGGGCCCGGCGGGGGAACAGAAGAGAAGCCTGTCGGGCTGGTCTATGTCGCGGTGACCAATGGGCAGAAGAACGAAGTGGTGCAGCGGCGCTTTCCCGGGGACCGCGAGCGCATTCGGCGCTGGACCAGCCAGCAGGCGCTCGACTTGGTGCGCCGGATGTTGATGTGATCCTATGCGCCTGTTTGTAGCCTTCGATATCGACGCGGCTATTCGTAACCGGATTGCTGACTTCCGCAACCAGATGCGACCGCTCGCGCCCGATGTCCGCTGGATTGGCGCGGAAACATTTCACGTCACCCTACAGTTTCTCGGCGAGACCAGGAAGCTGGATGACATTCAGCGCGCACTTCGCCAAGTAAAAGGTCAGCCAATTGAGCTCTCGTTTCGCAACACCGGCTTCTTCCCTAACCCGAAATCGACACGCGTGTTCTGGGTCGGCATCGAGGCGGACGAGCATCTGCAAGAACTGGTGAGTTCGATTGCAATGGTTCTCCAGCCGCTCGGGTTCGAAGGCGATTCCGGGCCGTTCCAGCCGCACCTGACGTTGGCGCGTGCGGGCAGCAGGCGTCCGCGTCCGGTTCCGACTGAGCGCTCCGCACCCGGCTTGCAGCGGGTGCGCATCCAAGTTGAAAGACTGCCACCTCTCGAGTTCGGTACAATGACCGCGCGCGAGTTCTACCTCTACGAGAGCAAGCTTTCACCCGCGGGCGCGCAGTACACTAAGCTGTCGCGCTACCCCTTGGAACAACCGCGCACCTGACGCTCAACTTTGACGAAGCTGACTCTCATCATCGTCGCAGTTTCTTATCTGCTCGGGTCGATACCTTTCGGCTACCTCCTGGTACTTACTTTTCGCGGGCAGGACGTGCGCCAGACGGGCAGCGGCAACATCGGCGCGACCAACGTCGCGCGCACCGGCTCGAAGGAGCTTGCCATCGCTACATTGCTCCTCGATGCGGCGAAGGGATACGCGGCAGTAACGTTCGGCTTCTGGATGGCCGGGCATATTACGTTTTATCTTCAAGGAGCCACGAACGCTCCCGCACCCTTCAGCCCGGGCAACCCCTGGCATTTGCAGCTAGCATTCCAGCTGGCCGCTCTCGCCGGCTTCTGCGCCATTATCGGCCACATGTTTCCTATCTGGCTGCGCTTCAAAGGCGGCAAAGGAGTAGCCACAGCCGTAGGGGCGTTTGCTGCCCTGGCGCCGCGCGCAATCGTCGTCGCTCTCGTCGTGTTCGTTATTGTTGTTGCGCTCACACGTTACATTTCATTGGGCAGCATGGTCGCAGCGGCGGCATTTCCGTTGTTCGTGTGGTGGCTCAGCCCGGTGGAGCGCACCAGCGCTCCGATCTTGCTGCTGATCTCGGCTTCGTCCTTGCTGATCATCATTCGGCACAAAGACAACATCCGGCGCCTGCTGGCCGGCACAGAAAACCGTTGGTGATGAAAGAGACCTTGTGAGCGAAATCGCAATCATTGGGGCGGGCGCGTGGGGCACGGCAATCTCCATCGTGCTGGGCCGCAAGCAGACGCATCGCGTGCGCCTTTGGGCGCATGAACCCGAGGTGTGCGAGAGCATCCGGGTCCGGCGCATAAATGATCTCTTCCTGCCGGGTGACACCATACCGGAAGCGGTTTACGCCACCAATAACTTCGAGGAGGCGCTGCGGGGCGCGGAGATTGTCGTCGGCGTCATGCCTTCGCATCACACGCGACGCGTGTTTCAGGCGATGCTCCCACACCTTCGACCGGAAATGCTTTTCGTCAGCGCGACAAAAGGAATAGAGAACGATTCCCTGCTGCGCATGACCGAGGTCATCACCGAACTGCTGAGCGGTCCCGACAAAGGTTTCCTCCCGCGGATTGGTGCGATGAGCGGACCAACGTTTGCGAAGGAGGTAGCGAAAGGCGATCCGACAGCCATCACCATCGCGTCAGACGACAAGGAGCTTGCGACCGTCGTTCAGCGAGAATTTAGCGATCCCCGGTTTCGTGTTTACACCAACGGCGACGTGGTCGGCGTGGAACTCGGCGGCGCCTTGAAGAACATCGTCGCCATCGCTGCCGGGGTCCTGTCGGGCCTGAACCTCGGGCATAACACCGTTGCCGCGCTGATCACCCGCGGCCTTGCGGAAATCACAAGGCTGGTCGTCGCCTGCGGCGGGCGGCCAGAAACCATGGCCGGGCTGGCCGGGCTTGGCGATCTGGTGCTCACCTGCACAGGCGGGCTCTCGCGCAATCGCAGCGTCGGCGTCGAGTTGGGGCGCGGACGTAAGTTGGAAGATATCATCTCGGGCATGCATGGGACGGTCGCCGAAGGTGTGCTGACCACGAACGCGGCGGTCGGTCTCGCGCACAGGGTTGGCGTGGAGATGCCCATTACCGAGCAAATGCACGCCATTCTTCAGCAAGGCAAGTCCGTGCAGGAGGCGATACGCGACCTGATGAGTCGCCCCTCGACGAGCGAAGTGGGGCTGTACAGGAATTAGTAAGACAATGGCCGGGTTTCATAAGTCGTCGAATCGACGGTTAATTGGCTGGCGGCCCCGGTAATGCTTTTGCGCAACGCCGCTGTTTGGGAATACATCTAAGAACGAACGGCTCGCAAGATGGAATACATACATGAGTGTATTAGGTCCAACGTTGAACGACCGCAACGCGGTACACAGACTGATGGCTTGCGCTTCCTGAGCGCAACAATAATCGCCGCTACAATTCTGCTGGCGGGCTCTTCCGCGTCGGCACAAAGCGGCGTCACGGGGCTGTCAACGCTCCCTACGGCCGAGCAGGTCATCAATCGCAATCAAGACCCTTATGCCGGCTCGATTCCTCAGGGCAAAGCCACGTCAGAGGTCCTCGACCTCACCATTGAGGACGCTCTCGATCGCGGACTGAGGTACAACCTCGGCTTGTACTTGGCCGCCCGGGTCACTGAACAATCGAGTGCCGCCCACTTACGCGCTTTCAGCGATTTGTTGCCGGTGGTCAATGGCTCGTACAGCGAAGAAGCCCAAAAGCTCAACTTGAAGCAGTTCGGCTTCACATTTCCTGGCTTTCCTGAGTCAGTGGGTCCTTTCGGCCTGGCCGATCTCCGCGCCACCGGGGCCTGGAATCTCCTCGATTTTCATTCCATCGACAGCATCCGTGCGGCTAGGCAGAATGTGAATGCCGCTCACTTCAGTTATCGCGATGCGCGCGATACTGTGGTGCTCGCTGTGGGAGCAAACTACCTGCTTACGATCGCGCAGGAATCACGGGTGACCGCTACCGAAGCGGAGTTCAAGACAGCACAAGCGCTTTACCAGTTGGCGGCGGACCAGGAGACCGCGGGTTTGGCTCCCCAAATCGACACCTTGCGTGCCCGCGTACAGTTGCAGGCTCAGCAACAAGCGCTCATCCAGGCGCAGAACGACCTGGAAAAACAACGCATAGCGCTGGCCCGTGTCATTGGTTTGCCAGTGCAGCAGAAGTTCCGACTGGTCAATCGAGTTCCCTACCATCCGCTTCCGCAGATGGATCTAGAGAGCGCCTACGAGCGAGCTTTGCAAACGCGCCCCGATTACCAGGCGGCATTGGCCTCGTTGCGTTCAGCGCAGTTGAGTCGCGAGGCGGCATGGAAGCAGAGACTCCCCTCGATCGGTCTGGCTGGCGAGTATGGCGTGTTGGGATTTACTCCCGACGCCATGGCCCCCAACTGGTCGGCGGCGGCGACGTTGCGAATCCCTATCTTTCTGGGCGGAAAGGTAGAGGCGGACGTGCGCCAGTCCGATGCAGTTCTGAAGCAGCGCCAGGCGGAAGTGGACAATTTGAGGGGACGCATTGAGCAGGATGTTCAGGATGCCCTCCTCGATTTGAAGGCGGCCGCTCAACAGGTGGATGTGGCGACGTTGGGACTTGATCTTGCGCAGCAGACGCTGGGCCAATCGCAGGACCGATTCGCTGCGGGCGTGGCTAACAACGTCGAGGTGATTCAGGCGCAGCAGCAGTTGGCTTCTGCCAACGAGCAGTACATTGCCAGCTTGTATGCGCATAACATTGCCAAGGTCCTGCTGGCGCGCGCTATTGGCAATGCCGAGCAAGTCGTGAAACAGTATCTGTCCGAACGGGGCAGCACGACACCGAACGGAGTCGCTCCACCCAACGGCACGGGTAATCCGGCGCCGGCGCCCGGAACGGCTGCGCCGAGTCCAACTGGAGTTATTGGTGAGGCAACTGTTCCCTCACCACAACGAGACATAAATCCAGTTTCCACAGATAGGCACTAACAGGTGAATGAGAGATGAGTCCGAGTACGACTGAGCAACCCGATCTGGAACGCCCCGCGGCCCAGAACTCCGAAGAGCACCACGATCCCGAAGTGATTCGGCACGAAGAGAATCGCCGTGGCTTCTTCCAGAGAAATCGTGCGGCTAGACCCATCGTGTTTCTGGCGGTAATTATCGCTGTGCTCCTGGTGGGCTGGTTCTGGTGGGAGAGCCGCCGCTGGGAGAGTACCGACGACGCCGAGATCGACGGTCATATCTATCCCATCAGCGCGCGGGTGAGCGGACAGGTCGTCAAGGTCAACTACGATGATGGCCAAGTCGTCCACAAGGGAGACGTGCTGGCGCAGATCGACCCGACCGATTACCAGGTGGCGCTGGATCGTGCTAAAGCCGACTACCAGGACGCCTTGTCGCAAGCGCAGGCCGCGCAATATGGAGTGCCGGTGCAGAGTGTGGGTTCTGTCAGCCAGATCCGCTCCGCCAGCGCTGACATGTCCTCTGCCCAGGCAGGCGTGGCTGCCGCGCAGAAGCAGGTGGAAGCATCCCAACAGCAGGTGATCGAGGCGCAGGCGGATGCCGTTAAGTTGAACAAGGACGTTGAACGCTACCGGCAACTGCTTGACAAGCGCGAGATCTCGCAGCAACAATTCGATCAGGCAATCGCCGCGGCTACCGCCGCCAACGCTACGGTCAGTGCACGGCAGGCAGAGCTCCTGGCGGCTCAAGCACAGGTGAAAGTGGCAGAATCGCGTATCGAGCAGGCCAACGCGGAACTGAAAAACGCGCACGCTAGCCCGAACATTGTAGCCGCTACGAAGGCCAAGGCCGAGTCTGCCGACGCACAGGCGCAGCGCTCCAAGACAGCGCTCGATCAGGCGCAACTGAACTTGGGTTACACGACGATTGTGGCTCCTGTGGATGGAATCGTAGGCAAGCGTTCCGTCCAAGTGGGAGAAAATGTTTCCGTCGGCCAGGACCTGATGGCGATCGTTCCGCTTCGCGATGTATGGGCCACTGCCAATTTCAAGGAGACACAGCTTGCGCACATGCAGCCGGGCCAACCCGTCAAAATCAAAGTTGATACGTACGGTGGCCGCAAGTGGGACGGCCATGTCACCAACATCGGCGGCGCCACCGGCGCCAAATACAGCTTGCTGCCGCCGGAGAATGCCACCGGCAACTATGTGAAGGTGGTGCAGCGTATTCCCGTGCGTGTCGACTTCGACGGCAACGATAAACCTGACTTCAACCAGGATGGACTGCTGCGTCCGGGCATGTCGGTCGAGCCGGATGTGAAGGTGCGGTGAGGGATGGGAACTGCTGGGCGGCCGCGCTGATTTTTTCTTAGAATCCTTCCCGTTTTTCTGCTAAATTTTATTAGAGTTGGTCTCGCATTCCTCCATCCTGGAAAGCACCACGGATCAGCTGCCATGAATTTCAATACCTTGCCAAGCCTGATTGCCCTTGCGATTCTCGTTGTGGTATTTCGGGCGATCTTGCGGCAGGGCAGCAACGAGCGGCTGCACCTGTGGCTGACAGGCTGGATTCTGGTCCTGGTACATTTTGTGGCTCAGTTCGTGAACGTGGGACAGGGTCTATGGGGCCGTTTGGCATCGGCCGTCAGTCTTGATGCTCTGGAGTTGGCCGGCATCGCTTTCCTGATCTCGGTTTCATCCGTGGCCACCAATCGCCGGCGTCAGATCGTGCTCGCCGCAACAATTGGTATTCCCTCCATCGTTTACACCAACGCTGTGATTTGGGACGTATCTGCGCATAGTTTCTATTACGGTGTTATAGCAGTCGCGGCTCTGGGTGCGCTGTCTCTCGTTTGGAATCTGTACGGGTCCCCTACTGCCTATGTGGTCGGCCTATCGATTGGATGCGTGGGCCTGTCCTGTGTAATGCTCGCGGTGGTTGCGCGTGGTAAGCGTGACCTCGGAATCATCCTCCTTCTTGCAGCATTGAATTTGGTCGTCGCGACGCTGTACTGGCGGCAATTCCATCGCGCAACTGCCGGGGTCCTAACCACTGTGTTTGGGTTTGTCGCCTGGGGCGCCGTATTCCCGACTGCAGCCTTGCTGGCCGTCTTCGCGCCCTCCGTGCAGGTTGAGTCCGAGGTGTGGAACATTCCCAAGTATTTCGTAGCGGTGGGCATGATTCTCATACTGCTGGAAGACCAGATTCAGAAGAGTGAGTATCTCGCGTATCACGATGAACTAACCGGGTTGCCAAACCGCCGGCTGCTGGAGGACCGGCTAGACCAGGCTCTCACTCGCGCCACTCGTACAGGCAAGAATGTGGCCGTTCTCCTGCTCGACCTCGATCACTTTAAAGAGGTAAACGATAACTACGGACATCGAATAGGAGATCTGGTCTTGCAGCAGGTTGTCATGCGGCTTGCGAGCCGGATGCGCGTTTCCGACACGCTGGCCCGATCCGGAGGTGACGAGTTCACCGTAATCAGCGATGTGGCTGATGCGCATGGGGCCCAAGTCCTGGTTTCAAATCTAGAAACGGCGTTCATCGTCCCGTTCAAACTGGAAGGGCTAGTGGTCCACACCGGCCTCAGCATCGGACTCGCCTTGTATCCCGACGACGGCCGCACTCCCGATGAGCTTTATGCAGCCGCCGACCGGGCCATGTATATCTCGAAACGCGCCAGCCGCAGTGGTGGGGGAGTAACTGCGTTTCCTAGGTCCTTCATGTAGTTGGTGTCGGGCGTTCTCTGCGCTGCTATCAAACGTGGTGTTTCTATCGAATTGACCGCAAAGAGCTCGCCAACCTTGATTGGCGGCAGTGCCGAAGCTGTGCGAAACTGGAAATCGAGACTAACGAACAGAGTCGACGAGGCGCCTAAGGCCTCGAAGTGAGGTCGACCGTTTCAGCGATTCCCTTCCCTTGCCGGGATGGCGAAACTGGCAGACGCAGCGGACTTAAAATCCGCAGACCCGAAAGGGTTGTGGGGGTTCGAGTCCCCCTCCCGGCACCATCAAACCCTTGCCCCGTGAGGATTTTGCGATCATCCGGCCTTATGCCTCCAGCAGGGGAAATCTTTCGGGTTTTTGAACTGTGCCCAATTTTGTGCCCACCCCTGTGCTCAGCACCTTGCCATACGCCATCGTGAAGGCGCGTTCGATTGCGTCCGCCTGGGGATGGATGTAGCGCATGGTTATTACGATGCTGCTGTGCCCCGCGATCCGCGCGAGTGTGTAGGCGTCGGCCCCCTTCGCTGCCAGCTTCGTGAGCGCCGTGTGCCTTAAGACGTATGGCTCGAACCTTTGTACGCCCGACTGTTTTAAGGCGCGGGCGTGTTGACCTTTCGCAGCATCGCTGTTGAAGTGTCCCTCGCGGGAGTCGTTCGGGAAAATCCAACCCTCGACAGGACAGCTGGCGGCTTCGTACCGCGCTGCGAGCAAATCGTAAACCCTCGGAGTCATTGGCAGTACGCGGCGCGCCGCCTTGGACTTTCCGTCTGCGATCTGGATAAGTCCACCGCTGCCGTTAAGCAATACGTGCTGCCACTGAAGGACGAAAACCTCACCGGGTCGTGTACACTCTTCGGAAATGATGGTGGCGCAATCCTTCCACGGCTGCGGGCAGGCGGCCAGATAGACGACGAGTTCTTCATCGGTCAGCACGCGGTCACGCTGGTTCTCGCCTTTCGCTAAGAAAATCCGCACCGGCTTTTCCAAGCGGCCCCATTGATACGCGAGGTTGAGAGCGCGGCGGAGTGTACGCAATCCGCGGTTGATGCCGGACGGTGACAGCCGCACGTATTCGGCTGCGAAGTGCTTCGCGTTCTGATCGCTGATCTGATCTATCGCGAGAATCGCTATCCTGGAACTCAGCAGCATATCGACTCCTTGCTTGTAGTACCGCAACGTACGTGGCTTTGTAACGTGTGCCGTCTCCGCATATGGCAAGAACTCCTGCTTTAAGAATTCCTTCAGTTTCGGAGCTGCCTTCTTTTCTCGGATCCCCACCTCACCCTTGGCGAGCGACGCCCGATGCGCCGCTTCCATCTGGCGGGCTGTGTGTTGGTTCTTCTGCCGGGTTGATTCCCGTATCGCCTCACCGTTGAAGGTGAACTTGTACCAGTAAATTGATCCGCGCTTATAAAGAGACATAAGTCCTCCAGTTTGGTTCGGATTCATTGCCTGCCTTTGTAGTCTCCGTAACCCAACGGCAATCGCTCGTCAGTGATCTGCACTCGCGTTTTCCGTTCGCGCCTCTGCCAAGCTGTGTGTGCGCAGAGGTGACTACAATACTGATTCTTGCGCCTTCCTCTTGTCTCGAACTCGAAGATTCGTCCGCAGTCGGATCGCTTGCATACCCGAAATCTGCCGGCCTGCAACACTTTCAATTGAGCTATTGCAAAGAGCGTCGTCAAAGTATCTTGGGTAGGGACTTCTGCCACATATTCGCCAAGCAGATGTCGCACGTGGAATGTAAAACCGCAACCTAGGGCATGAACCCATCTTAGAGGTAGGTCCTTCGGTATCCCTACGACTGGCTTCCGGCTTAGCAGCATCTCCGCCAGCAATTTCTGAACTTGCCAGAAGTGGGTGACGCAACAGGAGAACGGTGAGTTGAAGTTAGACCAGTCGTGCTCGTAATCTTGCCACGTCAGTTCGTCGTGAGGATAGCAGAAGTACCCAGTCGAATTTAGGAATGCGAGGAGGGCTGAGACAGTTCTGATCCCCGTGAACTCCTGAAGAAGTGCCCAAGGGTCGCTAAAATTGCGAACTAAGGCCGCCACCTCCTTGTCGCGTTCTTCCACTGTTAAGTAGTGGCGGTACCAATGTCCGTCGATATGCTCACGGAACTCGCCATCGCCGGCTAAGTCCCCACAAAACATGTACTGCCCTACCAATGGAATGCCATCTTTTTCGCCTTCAAGTCGCCAGGCGCCCTTTACGGTCCAGCCTTTAACGATCACTCGCATGCTCAGTGGTTGAGACATAATAAACCTAATTGATTATCTTGAGGTTTCCTTGCATACTGATAGCAGGTTTGGGTTTGGTTTGCAAGAAAATTCAAGGAGGGCTAAGACCTTGGACGCATTGATCTCAGTAAACGAAGCCGCCCGCCGGCTCGGCGGAATCTCAAAATGGACGATTTTTTCGTGGTTGAGCAAAGGGCGGTTGCGTCGAACCAAAGTCGGCGGACGCACGATGATCCGCGAATCTGAATTGCAGAAAGTCATCGAGGAAGGCGGCAAGTCGCCCGCGCGGCCTCGCCCAAACAAGGCAGTGTGACGTGCTGGAGCATGCCCGCGTAAACCGATTCGAGGATGCAGCTGTGGAGGTGCTGACTTGTCCGCTCGAAGCCCTCGACTTGGACTGCGGTATCCACAGTCGGCTTGGTCGTCATGTGAAGGGGCTGAATTGTCCGCACGAAGCCCTTGACGAACCAGCATTCAGGATTGTCCTGGCCGGGAAAATGCGCGATTCAGCCGTGCGAGCTGTGTGGGGGACTGCGGCCCTGCAGTACCAGGATCCGCGGGCGAGTTTTGCGGAGTGCGGGCCCGCGGCTAAAACGGGCCCAGAAAGGAGCCTAGCGTGAGCACGACTCTATTACTGCGCGAGTGGGAGAACCAGTCACAGGTTCCGATGCCCAGCGAGCAGCGACCGGCACCAGCGCAACGCAGATCGAAACAACTTGCAGGCCTAGGGATTCCGGACCTGGAATACATTCGCAAGCGGATTTCGATTCAGGACGTGGCGCGCGAGCTCGGGTTGTGGGTCAACAATCGACAGGGGTGCTGTTGGCGAATCGAGACCCATCGCAATGGCGACTCGAATCCGTCGATCTGCGGCCGCCCGCGCACGGACGCCACGGCCTGGCCGGCCGCCAAGCCTGATGGGGATGGGGGCGCGGCGGCATGACGAACAGTGAGCGACCCGAGAACAAACTGATCGTGGCCTTTGCCAAGCGTCACAAAATTCACTGGAGAATCGACGAGGACGACTTCGACGGAGCTGATGGCTACTTCCCCGCGTTCATCCCAAGCGGGCGTAAGGCTTTGGGCCAGACTCACATCTTCGACTACGGCGACGGCGTTCATTTTGGGCTGATGTACCTGCCTCGAACATTCAGACCGTCGAGGTGGGAAGGGGTCCGCAAGCAGTGCCTCGCAGCCGGGATGACGCTGCACCAGAACGGCGACAGCGAGGGTTCATTGCTGTTTGACCCTGACAATGACGCCCAAGCGAAGCTCGCCATCAGCATCGTAAAACCCAGAGTCAAGCGAATCCTTTCGCCAGAACGCCGTGCGGCGCTTCTTGCCAGTTCTAAACCCTTCGTAAAAGGGGTCGCTCACGTCGCTCCGTTGCAGTAGAGCGACCTGGAAACGATTCGCAGACCAAGTTTGAGGGTAAGGGGCAAGGCAAGAAGGAAACACCGCGGCCGGCGAGGCTCAAAAAGGATCATCTAGCGTCATGGCGAATGCAGCACCGAGCAAACTTGAAAAACAATCGTCAGGAATTCCAGACGCGGAATACATCCGCGATCGGGTTCCGATTCAAGACGTGGCGCGCAAGCTCGGGCTGGAAGTCAAAGGACGCCATGGACACTGCTGGCGAATCGAAGCTCACGCTAACGGCGACTCGAATCCGTCGATTTGGTTCAACAGAAACAATAGGGGATGCTGCCAAGCGTGCGACGGGCGAGCGTGGTCAAATATCGACCTCGTGAAAATGGTTCTGCGGCTTGATGTCGCTGATGCGATCCGCTGGATTGCAGAACGATTTGAGGTGCCGCTGCTGCCAAAGGGCAAGCACCTCGTGAAGCGTCAACGCTGGGCTCCACGGTTTCGGGTTGGGACAGGGGGTGACATCATGGAGGATTTTGTGCGCAGCGGTTTACTCGCCGAACTCAGCGGCGCGCACGCGAAAGTGCTTGAGGTACTCCGAACATTCGCCGACGACGACGGTCGGGTCGTCATTTCCTACCTGGGCATCATGCAGTACGCCGGTATTGCGAAGGCAACCGTCCGCTCTGCACTCCTGCATCTGCAAAAGCTGCACGTGATGGAGATCCAGAGCGCCCGCGACGGCCCGCTTCGGGCCTGCGGCGTCTACCAGTTCACGCCCGATGACCCGGCGTTTCTGGCGCACGCGCGCGAACGCTACGAGCAACACCGCGAGATCATCCAGGCGCAGCGAGCCGCCAGAGCCGAGCGCCGTGAAAATTTGACGGTCTACCTGAGTGAACCGTGAAATTTTCCGGTGGTTCAATTATTGAACACAGTGTTGACCTAGGTATGGCAATGCGGAAAAAGGGGGGGGCGTGAAGCGCGGAACGTGGCTGGCCGAACGGCTAGAAAAACAAGCGGCGCTGGCCGCGCCGGTGATGGTTCGCATTGGCGAGGATGGCGCTCTGGTCGTAACCCAGAAATTCGACGTTATCGGTGGAACTTGGTGGCTGCAGAAGTTTGCGCGCGAAAACGGCGCCGAATCGAATCGCGGTGCTGCGTTAAAGCGAACCGCGGAGTAACGCAGCGATTTATAGGGCATGCCTCATAAGAACAGGGAGGGTGGCGGGATGGAATTGGGCTCACCGGCCGCTGAGGCCAAAACCTGAGCTTCAAAGTATTGCAAAGAAATGACTTGCAGGCCAAAGTCCGGAAACCGGACTTTTGAGGTGAAGGTATGGAGCGGGAAATTATGAAGCCAGAACTAGCGCCAGCAGAGCTGAAACCGGCCTTCGTCGCTGCCGCTAAACAGGCCGACCAAAAGATCCGTGGTGCCGTAAGCCAGTGCGAGCGGCTTTACATCCAGATCGGGGGGCTCTGCGACGAATTCAGTAAGAACAGGTATCACGTCGCCCTGGGCTATCCCACTTTTGGCGACTACATCGAGGAAGTTTTCCAGAAGTCGGCAAGTCAGCTTTACCAGGCGATGCGGATCGTCCGCAAACTGGTAAGAGGCGACAATCCGGTTCTCACCCAGGCGGAGGCGAACAAGATCACCAGGGCGAACGCTGAGCACTTGATAGACCTACATGAGCGTGGTGTGAAGATCACGGGTCCCATCAAGAAAGCCGCGATGGTGCTGCCAGCGTCGAAGTTTAAGGAAACCATCGTTGAGCCCACCTTGCGGCGCCGGCCGCCAGCGGCCGCGACCTCTACCGAGGGCCACACCGGGCAGTCACCAGTCGCGCCCGAGCGTGAGATGGCGGTGCTGCGCGAGTGCTTCGGGGCGGAAACCATCGCCGAGTACAACGAGGTTATGAAAATCGCACTGTGGGTAGCGCGGGAGGACCGGGAGGACATCAACCGCCAGATTCCGCTGCGGGAGAAGGCTTTCCAGGCGATTATGGCTGAGTTCCGGTCAACCTATGAGGCCGAGTATTTAGGTGCGATGCAAGCGATGGCGCTGTCCGAGGAGTGGGGCGCGCGGATCGCTTGCGAGCGCCTCGTGGAGGAGGAGCATGAATTCGTCAAATTCGACCTTGGGGAAGATGAACCACAGTTACATTGACAATCCCGCTGAGGGCCGCACAACCAACAGGAGAAGCGCCATAAAACGAGCCACGAATTGGATTGTTCGGCAGGATGCACGGACAGAAAACCGACAGAGGGGAAGCTGTGAAAATGTCCGCAGGTGGCGCCAGAATGACTGCTTGTGGACGGCTATCAAAACGGCATTGCGCGACGAGGCGCGAGCCGGGCAAACCAGCCAGGGGTAGGTACAGATGAAGGCAGATAAAGGTCACAGTCAGCAAATAGGACGCAAGAAAAAGCCGCTCCTCCGCGCGGCGCTTGTGGAGCCGCCGCGGCTCACGTCAGCCGACGCGGCCGTCGCGAGCACGCCACAATTGAAGAGGGCGGAACTGGTTACGCGAGATGAAAACGGAGAGCTGATTTTTCATCTTGGGGCCAGCGAGAAATTGGCGAAGTCGTTTGCGACCGCAAATCGTGACTTAGGCGTTGTTCTTTTGCAGCAGGTGACCGGTGCCCTGCCCTTCGGTAGTGATGCAACGGACCCCAAGAGATGGAACTTCGCTCTTGAGCTAATGGGCGTGCTCGAAGCGCGCGACGGCCTAGAAGCCTTGCTCTGTTCTCAGTGTGTCGGCCTTCACAGCCTTGGAATGGAGTACCTGCGGCGGGCTGCGGCCCCCGATCAGACAATCGAGGGTCTAGATCGAAACGTGAACCTTGCGACTCGTCTTTTTCGGACGTTTGCAACTGTAGTGGAAACTCTCAGGACTCATCGAGGCGGCGGGCAACAAAAGATGATCGTTGAGCACGTGACCGTGAATTCCGGCGGTCAAGCGGTGGTTGGGAATGTTCACTCTACCGGCGGGGGTGGGGATGAAAAAAAAGACCGCGAATGAACCTCATACACAGCGGCGAGGATGGCTGAAAAACGGCAACCCCCCGGGGGACTTCAACGCCGCGCCCCGATGCGGTGCTAAGACGCGAAAAGGAACGCCGTGTCGCTGCCCAGCCATGCGCGACAAGCGGCGATGTCGCCTGCACGGCGGGGCGAGCACAGGACCACGAACCGCGGCAGGGCTTGCCCGTTCAAGGCGGGCCAACTGGAAGCACGGCTTGTATTCTGCAGAGGCAGACCAGGAGGCGAGGCAAGTTCGGCAGTTGCTGCGCGAGTGCAAGGAACTGTGTGGGTAGTCAGGGCATCGCGCTCCGAGACGAAGCGCAAACTCGACCTCGGGTGCCCGTCTGCGAAAATCGCAGTTTTTGTAAAGTTGGATGTATACCTCCCCCGCTGCCGATTAGCGGCGATTACCGGCAGAACACAGTCCGCAGTCCGTTAACCCCACCCCGTGACCGCTATCACAGACAGCGATTCCTTCAACGAATGGCAAACGCAAGAAATGAGTGCGGAAAACAGTCAAATCATGCGTATTACCTCCCGAAACGGCGCGAATTGGGCCCGGAACAGACGTGATAGTACAGCAAATCAAGGCCTGACCATGACGCGCAAACGCCGCCGGCGGAGCGACCAAAAACGGAGTAAACGCCGCAGACAAAGCAACTTAAGCTTCCTCGCGGCACGCCTCTGGAAACTCGGCGTGAGTGGAGATTTAGCCGCTACAAGCCCGCGAAACTCAAGCGCGTATCAAGCCCCTGCACACCGTCGCTGACCCGGTGCTCGACGACCAGAACGCGAATAAGGGCATCAAGCGCGGCCGCCCTGGGCGCATACGGCGCCGGCCGCATCATCGACGTCGATTGGGCAGTCTGGCGCTACCCACACAACAACTCCATGGCTGGCTTTGCGGCGTTTATGTACGGAATTCCAGTTGGCGCTATTTGTGGCGTCATTGGTTTCTGCTTGGTGTTTTTCTACAACAAGGTGGGTCCGTGGCCTAACAACATGAAACCTCCGACTGAGGAGTAACCCGCCAAATTACCTGTGGAAATCAGACTGACCCACTACCCACAATTTGCTTGACTTGCGGCCCGCGGGGGAGAAAATTAGGAAACACAGCACGCCTCTTCGTCGTCCGCGGCCAGTGGGGTTGGACCCCAAAACTCACAACTGCTGAAAACCGGCAAAGGAGGGCGCCCATGCCGAGTCGAGGAAATCGTCACAATTGTATTTGCGGAATTGCTTCGAGAGCGACAGCCATTGTTCTCGCCGCGGCGATGGCTTTCGTCGCCACGCAGGCGCAGGCGCAGACATTCACTGTGCTTTACAACTTCACAGGCAATGGATCGAACGGAGCTCCCTACTTTCCCTACGCTGGTTTAGCGATAACGGCCGGGGGCAATCTTTACGGAACCACTTTGCGAGGAGGAACCTACGGAGATGGGACGGTTTTCCGGTTGAAGCGCGCGGGCTCGGGTTGGCTGCTGAACGTGCTCTACAACTTCCAAGGAGGCAGTGATGGAGCCAGCCCCGTTGCGGGCGTAACCATTGGTCCTGGCGGCGTTCTTTATGGCACCACGGAAGCGGGAGGCGATCCGTCATGCGGCATTGGCGGCGGTTGCGGTACGGTTTACAGCCTGAGGCCATTACCTCAAGCGGTCGCCAATGCGGAAGCGCCTTGGACGGAAACCGTGCTCTACCGGTTCCAGGGAGGTACAGATGGGGCGGTACCGAAATACGGGAGCCTGGTCTTTGACTCCGCCGGTAACTTCTACGGCACCACGCAATATGGCGGTGTCCAGGGTTGTGGAAGCTCCGGCTGCGGAACCGTTTACGAACTCTCGCCCACGGGCAACGCCTGGACCGAAAGCGTCCTGCACAGGTTTAATCCGAATACTGATGGATCGCGGCCGTTTGGCGGGATTATCCGCGACCAATACAACGATCTCTACGGCGTGACCTCTGTGGGGCTCGAAACTTTCTTCACGCTGCAGCCGAACGGCGATAACACTTGGGATTATTACAACGTGCAGCAGTTCACGAGCGACGTCGGATGTAGCGTCGATACCAGTTTGCTGCTTGACCCGAATACTTTCAATTTCTACGGGGTGGCGCAAGGATGCGGGCCCAGCGGATCGGGCGCCGGCGGCACGGTTTTCAATTGGTTCTATGGTTTCAATCCGCCGGTTTACAACTTCGGCCTCAGCAGGGCGCCTGTTACTGCGCCTGAGGGCCCGATTATCGAGGATGCGGCAGGGAATTTCTATGGCGTCTCCTTCAATGGCGGCGCTAACCAGCAGGGTTCAGTGTACAAGCTGTCGTATGTGCGGGGCTGGGTTTACACCGAACTATATGACTTCACGGGCGGTAGCGACGGGGCGGGTCCCATCGGCAACTTAGTAATGGACGCCAACGGCAATCTTTACGGGGTGACAACGGGCGGAGGCTCGAAATCGGGCGGTGTGATATTTGAAATCACGCCGTGAAGCAGTGGGCCGGTTGTCAGTTGTCAGGCGAGGTTAAATCCCACAATGTGGGATTGTGTGGCGGCGAAGTTTACAGATTTCTGATAATGTCCTACAATGTGGGATTCTAGGCGGCAAACGCCATCCGGTGAAAGGAGAATTCTCATGGCATCGCAAGGAGAAATCGGCGGAATTGATGCAAGTAAAGTGGTCGCAGTTTGTGTAGTTGCGCTTCTGCTGCTTGTTCTGCCCGGCGCGCAGGCGCAAACCTACACCGTCATTCACACCTTCACCGGCGGCCGGGATGGCGGCCAGCCTTATTCCGGTCTGACCGTGGGTCCCGACGGAAATTTCTACGGAGTCACCTCGAGCGGCGGCATTGGGGATTACGGCATCGTGTATAAGCTGGCGCACTCCGGCAGCGGCTGGGCGCTTTTCCCGCTGTACACC
>Ga0181532_10000086_pt1 | contig 88602 bp, 80 predicted proteins | sample PEATcosm2014_Bin_33_FD_119768 | JGI IMG/M metagenome (GOLD analysis project Ga0181532, IMG submission 119768) | Peatland microbial communities from MTU Mesocosm Facility, Houghton, MI, USA - PEATcosm2014_Bin11_30_metaG | ecosystem: Environmental > Terrestrial > Soil > Wetlands > Peat | place...
GAACAAGGTTATGCCTCTCTGATGACGGGATGCGGGGCCTGCTTTGCGGACTGCTGGACGAGTCGTTTGGTTGTGGTGGGCCCACCCTGGCGAGTGAGCTTGGACAATCCCAGCTGTCGGACGTTATACAGAGAACCCGCGTCCAATGGGAACTCTTCGACTATAGCAATCGCGTGCGAACAGTGTCAAACGCAAATCCCGCATATGTTACAGCCAGGTTTCAGCGTTACGGTTTCGGAACGGGGGTGTGGTAGCGCCGGCCTCTTGCCGGCTGTCCCGAGGGCGTCTCGCCCTCGGCGTCGACCGAGCAAACACTGACGCAGTTTTGCGCCGACCTGCGTATCTGCTAACCTGCCCTGCTATGGATTACCTCTGGACCCCGTGGCGTTATGCCTACGTCTCCTCGACGGAAAACACTGCCGGGTGCATCTTCTGCGATGCGCCCAAAGAAAAGGACGACGCCAAGGTATTCATCGTGTATCGCGGGAAGCATTGCTTCGTCATCCTGAATGCTTATCCGTACACGCCCGGGCACGTAATGATCGTCCCTTACGAGCATTTGGACGAGTTGCGACGACTTCCCGTTGAAGCTGCTCAAGAGATGATGGCCCTTTCGCAGCGGATGGAATCCGTGCTGCGCGAACTCTACCGGCCGGACGGCATCAATTTGGGGATGAACATCGGGAAGGCTGCGGGGGCGGGGATCGCTGGACACATTCATATGCACGTGCTGCCACGCTGGGTGGCGGATGCGAACTTCGTGTCGGTCGTGGGAGAAACGCGGATTTTGCCGGAGACGCTGGAGGTGACGTGGGGGCGGATGACTGCGGCGTTGAAATAGGCTGTTGCTCCTCCCTAAACGTTGAGTCTTCCTAAGCCTTGGCCGCGAAGGACCTATAAACTCCCGCCCAGTTGCATAGCTCCTTCGCTGCGCTCAGGTGACAACGCAGGTTAGCCGGCGAGCCTTATCATCTCTTGCTCGTCGATTACGGCCACGCCTAATTCCTTCGCCTTATCCAGCTTCGACCCAGCGTCGGCGCCCGCCACCACGTAGTCCGTTTTCTTGCTGACGGAGCCGGTTACCTTCCCGCCCGCGTCTTCGATCATCTTCTTCGCTTCGTCGCGCGTGTATTTCGACAGCATGCCCGTCAGGACAAATGTCTTTCCCGCTAGCTTCGTGCCGCGTTCTTTCTTCTTTCCCCTGAATGCAAGCCCGGCCGCGCCGAGGCGCTCGACCAGCATGCGGTTGGCGGGGATGCTGAAGAACTCCACGATGCTTTCGGCGATGCGCGGGCCGACTTCGTTCACACCCTGCAATTCTTCAACACCCGCCTGCTCCAGCGCCTCCATCGATCCGAAATGCTCGGCCAGGAATTGCGCGGTGCGCTCGCCGACCATGCGGATGCCGAGACCGTAGATCACGCGCTCCAGTGGCAGCTCTTTCGATTTTTCAATCTCGTCGAGGATGTTCTGTGCCGACTTGTCGCCCATCCGCTCCAGGCTGAGCAGGTCGTCTTTGGTCAGCTTGTAGATGTCGGCAACGTTCTTCACCAGGCCGCGCTCGGTCAGTTGAGTGACCAGGGCGTCGCCCATGCCGTCGATGTTCATGACCCCGCGCGAGGCAAAGTGCAGAATCGTCTCTCGCAGCTTGGCGGGACAGTTGGCGTTGACGCAACGGTAATCGACTTCGCCCTCAGTCCGCACCACCTTCGTACCGCACACGGGACAGGTCTCCGGCATGTGAAACGACTTGTTGCCGCGGGGATGATCTTTATCGTCGATCACCTTCGCAACCTTGGGAATCACATCGCCGCCGCGCTCGACCTGCACCCAGTCTCCGATTTTCACGCCCAGGCGCTCGATCTCGTCCATGTTGTGCAGCGTGGCATTGCGAACGGTGGTTCCACCAATCAGAACCGGAGCCAGCACGGCGACTGGCGTCAACTTTCCCGTACGCCCAACCTGCACGCGAATGTCTTCCAACTTCGTGATGCCGGCGCGGGCCGCATACTTGTAGGCAATCGCCCATCGTGGTGCTTTGCCGGTGAAACCGAGTTCATCCTGCAGGGCGGAGCGATCAACCTTGACGACGATGCCGTCAATCTCATAAGGCAGCGCATCGCGCTTGGCTTCCCACTCTTGGATGAATGCCCAGACTTCGTCCATCGCGCGGACGAGTTTGCGATTTTGGTTGACTCTGAACCCGGCTGCGTCGAGGGCCGCCAGAGTTTTCCAATGATGATCAAAATACGTGCGGCCGTTTCTGAGCAACAGGTAGGGGAAATAATCGAGGCGGCGCTGTGCGGTCACGTTGGCATCGAGCTGGCGGACGGTGCCCGCGGTGAAATTGCGAGGGTTCGCGAATGTCGGCAGCCCGCTTCTTTCGCGTTCTTCATTGATCTTCTTGAACGACGCGGTGGGCATGAGCAATTCGCCGCGCACCTCGAAATCTGACGGGATGCCCGCTTTCTTCAGCCGCTCTTTCGAGATCGATAACGGAATCGAGCGCACGGTGCGCACGTTAAGCGTGACGTCTTCGCCGACGGACCCATCGCCGCGCGTCACGCCACGCACCAACTTGCCGTCTTCATACACCAGAGCCAGCGACATGCCGTCTAGCTTCAGTTCGCAGACGTATTCCACATCGTTGCGGCCGGTGAGTTCGTGTACGCGCCGCTCCCAGTCGCGCAGTTCTCCTTCGTTGTAGGTGTTGTCGAGCGACAGCATGGGCGAGGAATGAGGAACCTTGACGAATCCCTCGCGGGGCTTGCCTCCAACACGCTGCGTGGGCGAGTCCGGCGTCACGAGCGACGGATGCTCGCTTTCCAGATCCTTCAGCTGCTGCATCAGCTTGTCGAATTCCGCGTCGCTGATCTCGGGACTGTCCAGAACGTAATAGAGGTGCTCGTGATGGCGAATCTTCTCGCGCAGAGCCGCTATCTTTTTGTCGACGTCTTTCGGGGCAGGCATCGGGCAGATTATAGTCAATCAGCGGTTTACGCAAAATTGGTAGACGTCCGCGAACGACAAGATCGAAACCGCGTGCAAATTTTTGAAACATCCCGGCTAATTCTGCGCGAGTTCCGTCCCGACGACGTGGACGCCCTAGCGCTAACGCTCTCAGACGTCGAAACCATGCGCTTTTACCCCGCTCCTTTTGATCGTGCCGCAGTGCAAGACTGGATTTTCCACAACCGCGTTCGCTATCAAAAGGACGGCCACGGCTTATGGGCGATGCTCCTCAAGTCCAGCGGTCAACTCATCGGCGACTGTGGCCTTACGGTGCAAGAGGTCGATGGCACAAACGAAATAGAGATCGGCTACCATGTGCGCCGCGACCTGTGGGGACGGGGACTGGCCACCGAGGCCGCCCGCTCCTGCCGCGACCTCGGGTTTGCTCGCCTGCCCGTGGAGCGACTCATTTCGCTCATCCGTCCCGAAAACCTGCAGTCCCGCCGCGTTGCCGAAAAGAACGGCATGACCATCTGGAAAGAAGCAATACGGCTGAACCTGCCGCACATTGTGTATGCGATTCGGCGAGATCAGGCAGTTGGAGGATAGAACGCCATCTTGAGACTTCAAGTTCCAGCAAGAGACGGCGGTGGAAACGATCCCTTGCGGAGCCCTCTGGGCTTGTGCGAAATTGACTCCTTGCCAAGTCGTTGCGAGTCAGCCATGCCGAAAACTACTCCGCTCAAGGCCGGCGCGATGGACAAACCTTACGTGAACCAACTGCCCGCCGCCTTGCTCAACGCCTTCAACACCAATGACCGCATCAACCGCTATTTGATCGAAAATCTCCGGCTGGAAGCGTGGACAGCAAAACCGCCTGACGGCAAGGGCCGGACCATCACGGCCATCGTGGCACACATGCACAACGTGCGCGTGATGTGGCTGAAAGCCGTGAAGGCCGAAGATATTCCCGCGCAACTCGATCGCGCCACGGTGACTCCGTCGCAAGCCGTGCATGCACTGGAAACCAGTCGTCACGCCCTCGCCGTAGTCATGAGCCGCGCTTTGGAGAGTGATGGCCGCGTCAAAGGCTTTCGCTCCGATGTGGCCGGATTTCTCGGCTACCTGATCTCGCATGATGCCCACCACCGCGGTCAGATCACCATGCTTGCCCGCCAAGTCGGCCATCCCCTGCCTCAGAAAGCCATGTTCGGCATGTGGGAATGGGGGTCGCGCGGATCCTCCGATTAGCGTCTCGCTCCTCAGGTACAATCCAGCTTCGACCCCGCTATGCGCAAGGCCGCGTTGCTCTACAACCCGGATTCCGGCGGCAGCCAGCAGCGCCAGCGGGAATTGGAATCCGCGCTCGCAGTGCTCAGAGGCGCCGGAGTTGAAGCGGCACTGGTCCCCACGGAATCTACCGATCACGCCGGGCATGAAGCCCGCATGGCCATCAACTCCGGTTGCGACACTATCTTCGCCTGTGGCGGCGACGGCACCATCCACAACATCGCGCAGGTCCTGGCAAACTCGCACGTCGCGCTGGCAATTCTGCCTTTGGGGACCGCCAATGCGCTGGCGCACGACATCAACCTTCCGCATAATGTGGCCGCCGCGGCCAAAGCGTCCCTGCACGCCACGCCCCGCCGCATCGCGCTCGGCAGCGTGTCTTATGTCGATCTTCAGGGCAATCGCGGCACGCGCTATTTCGTAGTCGCCGCTGGGATCGGAGTCGACGCACATCTGTTTTACAAACTTCATACTGGAACCAAGCAACGCATGGGCATGGCCGCCTACTACGCGAAAGCCTGGAACCTGTGGTTCACCTATCCAATGCCGCGCTTTGTGGCTGAGTACCTTGAAACCGGGTCCGATGTCCCCGACCGCGCCGAAGTCACCGAACTGCTGGCCGTCCGCATCCGCAACTTCGGCGGAGTAGTGCAGGAACTCGCCCCGGGAGCCTCGCTCGACCGCGCCGACATGCGGCTCGTCTTTTGCCGCACCGCCAGCCGGCTGGCCTATCTTGCATACGTAACCCGCGGCCTGCTGCGGCTTCGCTGCTCGATCCCGGGCATCGACCTTGCCCACAGCACGAGCGTCTCCTGCCAGTACCGGACACCCGCGACCACGTCGCCCGAGCAGCGCAAGATCTATATCGAAGCCGATGGAGAACTCCTCGGCACGCTGCCGGCCGAAATCACCGTGGTCCCGAACGCGTTGACGCTGCTAACGCCCACCCGCTGATCCGCACTTCATTTGAGCGCTCCGCGCAGTCACCGTTGTTCCGCTGAATTACTTTGCGTCCTCGACCCGGATTCCCGCGTCAAATTAACTTCGTTGAGTCTCCCGATGCGTTCTGATGGCGCATTTTAGTCCAGCGAACTAGAATTCCTCGAACCGATTGGAACCCATCACCCACTTCCTGACCGGCGCCTGCATGGGACGCGCCGGACTCAACCGCAAGACGGCCCTCGCCACGCTCACGCTGACGCTCGCCGCCGAGGCTCCCGACCTCGACGTAATCGGCGGCTTTCGCGGTCCGGCGTTCGGGTTCGCACACCATCGCGGATTCACTCACTCCTTCGTCGGTGTTCCGCTTGACGCCTCAGTCGTAGTCGGCCTCGTGTATCTGCTCTGGCGTATCCGCGGCCGCAAAATCAAGGATCCAAATTTGCCCCTGCGCTGGGGTGTGCTCTTTCTTTATGCGTGCCTCGCCGGACTCAGCCACATCCTGCTGGATTTCACGAATAACTACGGCGTTCGCCCCTTCTGGCCGTTTTCTGAGAAGTGGTATTCCTGGGACATCGTCTTTATCGTCGAACCCGTAATGCTCGGCTTCCTGATTCTGGGATTAGTGGTCCCGTCGCTCTTCGGCCTGATCGACAAGGAAATCGGGGCGCGACGACGAAGTCCCCGTGGCCGCGTCGCCGCGACTCTCGCGCTCGTCGGCGTCGTCCTGCTGTGGGGACTGCGCGACTACGAACACCGCCGAGCCGTCAACGCTCTCGAAGCCCGCACCTACAACGGAGCCGACCCCCTGCGGGCCTCGGCCTATCCCAAATGGATCGATCCTTTCCATTGGTACGGCGTTGTCGAGACGCCCGCGTTCTTCGCGCTGGCCTCGGTGGATTCCCTCGCCCCTGAGGTCGATCCCGAAGGCGGTCTCGAGATCCGATACAAGCCGGAAGAAACCCCCGTCACTCTCGCAGCCAAGAATTCCTATGTCGGACGAGTGTTTCTGGACTGGGCGCAGTATCCCATCACGGAAACCGAAGCTCTTCAACCTCCGCAACAGGGCTCCATGGTTCTGTTTCAGGACCTGCGCTATGCCGGGATACCGCGCTCGCTTACGGGGCGCCGGAACCGCGGCGGCCTAAGCAGAGCGGTGCAAATCGACCAGAACCTGCGTGTCGTCGGCGATGTCTACGACACGAAAAATGGGCAGGTAGTAGTCCCAGAGCCAGGCCAGCGTTAGCCGGGCAATGGCCGCTGGGAAGAACAACTTGCCGCACTCTGCCATTCGGAAAATCTGCGTCTCGCCGATGCTCTCTTGACGCCAGCCTCGCTAGCGCCCAGAATAGGAATTCGTCCCGAGGTGATTCATGCTGGCATACGTATTTGTTCTCTTCGCATTAGCGTTCCGGTTCATTCCCCATCCGATGGCCTTCACGCCAGTGGGCGCAGCTCTCCTCTTTTTCGGAGCGCGCGCACCACGCCGCCGGCTCTGGATCCCGCTCGCGCTGCTGGCCGCATCCGACGTTGTCCTCACTACCCTGGTCTACAAGTATCCCTTCAGCTGGGACCACTTCGTAACTTGGGCATGGTATGCCGCGATGCTGTGGCTGGGCACCAGTCTCAAGGAGAATGCGGGGGCCTTCAAGATTCTCGGCTCCGCGCTCGCCGGTTCTGTCACGTTCTTTCTGGTGAGTAACTTCGCAGTGTGGGCCGCATGGGATATGTATCCGCGCACCGCGGCGGGCTTGATGACCTGCTACGACCTCGGCCTCCCGTTCTTCCGCCACGCGGTGGTTGGGGACCTGCTCTTTACCGCAGCGATGTTCGCCGCCCCGGTGGTGTTCCACGCGCTTGCCGGATGGCTGCACAAGTCCGGCGACCACACTGCAGCCGCGTAAAACAAACCCATAAGATCGCGATGCTTATGTGGGGACGGGTCTTTGACCCGTCCAAGCCGCGCTGCCTTCCGTCGCGGCTGCGCTCTCCTCCTACTTCCCAAACGCCTCGTCCGCTTTTCTTCTGCGCAGCGCTAACCACAAGCAGACTCCAGCCACGGCTGTCCCCAACACCCAAATCCAATGCCGCTTCAAGATCCCACCGAATAACTCGACCATCTCCGGCCCGAACCAGAGCACCAGCATCGACAAGACCAGAAACCGCACAAACCTCCCCAGAAAAATCGCCACCAGGAAATCGCGGAACCGCATTTCGAACACCGCCGCGCCCAGCACAAAAATCTTGAATGGCGTCGGCGGCGGCAGCATCCCGGGAAACATCAGGGCCCAGAATTCATGCTGTTCAAACGAGCGATGAATCTTGAGGAAGCGCTCCTCCGAAATCCGCTTGCGCAGCACCTTCTCCCCGCCAAGATACCCAATGATGTAAAGCGGAATGCTGCCCAGCGCTGAACCCAGCGACGCCATTGCGACGTATAGCAGCAGTCGTCCGCGGTCCTTGTACACGTAGCTGGCGACAACAAAATCCACCGGCATGCCCAACAGGGCGCTGTCGGCAAAGGCAATCACGAACGCGCCCCAGATCCCGAGCGCCTTCATCAGGCCCAGAATCCACGCCGTATAGCGCGCCAGTATGTGTTCAATGCTCTTCAAGGGAAACAGTTAGTGTACGTGATCGAGACGAGAATGCGTGAGTCAGGTTGTGTGGGACGGGGTGGGACGGGGTCGAAGCCTGCCCTGAGTGCAGATATCCGGCCAAAGCCGCAACGTTTCTTGTCGCGGGTGCTCTCTGCCTAATGACGAAATGCTGCTCCTGCTATCATCGCTAACTTCGGAGCTCCCATGCGCAATCTGTTTCTCACTCTCTGCCTTCTCGCCATCGCAACCACGCTCGTTACCGCCCAACAATACGATCTCGTCTTTGAGGGTGGTCGCGTCATGGACCCCGAAACCGCTCTCGATGCCGTACGCAACGTGGGCATCCGGGACGGGAAAATTGCCCGCATTTCCGCGGCCCCGCTGAGCGGACGTCGCGTCATCCACGTCGCGGGACTCGTCGTTGCTCCCGGTTTCATTGACCTGCACCAGCATGGCCAGGATCCTGCCAGCCAGCGCGTCAAGGCCTTTGACGGCGTAACCACGGCGCTCGAATTGGAGATCGGCGCCCCCGACGTCACTCAGTTTTTGAATTCGAAACAAGGACACTCGCTCATCCACTATGGCTCCACCGCCAGCCACGTGGCCGCGCGGGCTCTGGTGTTCGGCGCACCTTTGCCAGACGGAACGATCCTGCCGAAAAGCGGACCAGCCACCGACCAACCTGCCACTCCCGAGCAGATCGCGCAAATCCAGCAACGATTGCGCGACGAACTGGATGCCGGCGCCCTCGGCATCGGTATGGGCATTCAGTACACCCCCGGTGCAACGCGCCTCGAAGTCATCGACGTATTCCGCGTTGCCGCCGAGCGCAAGTTGCCGGTCTACACCCACATGCGGAGTGCCGGCCGCATCGAGCCCGGGTCGGCAATTGAAGCCACTGAGGAAGTGATCGGCGCGGCCGCGATCACCGGGGCATCTCTGCACATCGTTCACATCAACAGCACCTGCCTGCGCGACTCGCTGGAATGCATCTCGCTGATCGAAGGAGCCCGCGCCCGCGGCCTCGACGTGACCACCGAAGCCTATCCCTATATCGCCGGTATGACTGCCATCAATTCTGCTCTGTTCAATCCTGGCTGGCGCGAAAGACTGGGCATCGACTACGGCAATCTCGTTCTGCCCGATACCGGCGAGCACCTGACCAAAGGGCGCTTCGATGAACTCCACAGTTCCAGCAAACAACAATGGATACTGATCTTCGCCAACACTCAAGAAATGGTCGATGCCGTCATCCCCAACCCGTTGATCATGATTGCCAGTGATGGAGCCGAAGGCCATCCCCGCAACGCCGGCACCTACTCGCGCGTCCTCGCACAATATGTGCGCGAGAAAAAGACCCTCACTTTGATGGAAGCGCTCCGCAAGATGACTCTCATGCCCGCACAGATGCTGGATCGCTCGACTCCTACCGCACACCAGAAAGGACGCTTGCAGGAAGGCGCCGACGCCGACGTAGTGGTCTTCGATCCCCAAACCATCGCCGACCGCTCCACGTTTGAGAAGCCGATGGAGCCCAGCATCGGCGTGCATTATCTCTTGGTGGGAGGAACGCCCGTGATCGACGACGCCAAGCTAGTGCCCGATGTGCTCCCAGGGTGCGCTCTGCTGGGTCCGGGAAAGCCGCCCGCGGGAAAAGCGCATTAACTCAAATTGTGGAAAATGATCGGGTGGTGAAGATACCCAGCTGCGCACAGGTCTTGTGTGGGGACGGGTCTTAGACCCGTCCAGGCCGCGACGATTTGTGTCGCGGCTGCCCCGCTAACTTGCGCTACCGATGCTCCGTCTTCCCGCTCAACAATTCAATCGCATGCGGCACTAACCCCGCCACCGCCTCCAACGATTCCACCGCCCCCGCGGGACTCCCCGGCAAATTCAGAATCAGCGCCCGCTCCCGGACCCCACACACCCCCCGGCTCAGCGCGGCAAACAGAGTCTTCTTGCTGCCCTCACTCCGCATCCGCTCCGCCACGCCGTCGAGAAGCCGATCACACACAGCCATAGTGGCCTCCGGCGTCACGTCGCGGGCAGCAATGCCAGTTCCGCCAGTCGTCACGATGAATTGCGCCTCGCGCGCCAGCCGAATCAGCAGGTTCTGAATTTTGATTGAATCGTCCGGAACTACTTCGCGCGCGGTAACAGAGAAGTGAAGCTTCTGGAGAAGTTGCGCCACCGCAGGCCCGGATAAGTCCTCGCGTTCCCCGCGAGCGCAGGAATCGCTGACCGTCACCACCGCAGCCGTGGGTCCCCGCGGCTCAGCCATCGAGGAGGACATCTTCCTCTTCGTCCCTTCGGCCTCCGCCCGCGGTGCCAGAAGGCGCGCTCGGGGCACTCGGCGTCGGAGGCGCAGTTGCAGTCGGCGCAGCCTCAGGTTCCGGTTCTCCACCGCCGTCGCGGGAGGATTCGTCAAGCAAACGCAAGCCTTCCATCAACAGTCCTTGGGTATTGAGTTGCGTCGTCTCTTTGTCGGTCTTGCCTTCGAAGTCGAGCTGGAAATTTCCGCCGGTCCAGCGCAGCACTTTGAACACGGCCTCGTCGCCCACCAGCTCTCCATAGGTCGCGTGCTTGACCTGACCCTCGGCGAAAAACACTTCACACTGATCGCCTTCATTGCTCAGGGAGAGCTGGCAGCTCTTGCGCCCCATTTCGAGCGACTGCATCAGGTCGATCACGTTCATCTGCGCCAGACTGCCGCGCACCACACCATCCTTCGGCGCGGTTTTCGCCATCTTCTCCAGCGCAATGCGGTCAATCGTGCGCTTGATGCGCCGGGTGGCGTCCTTCAGAAAAAATGGCTTCTCCAGATAGTCATCGGCGGCATCAACCGGTGAAAGCCGCTCCGCAATGTCTGCTTTGCTGGCCATCAACACCGTGGAAAAATTGGCGGTGGCCGGCCGGCTCTTCAGTTTTTCGACCAGTTGCCGTCCGTCCATCCCCGGCATTTTGTAATCGCATACCAGCAGGTCCGGAGTGTCGTCCACGGCCTTCAATAGCGCGTCGGCAGCGTCCGTCGCGGTTTCGACTTGCGCCAGCGGCGTCAACGCCTGCTGCAGCATCGCGAGCACCATCGGATTGTCATCCACCACCAGAAGCTTGACGTTATTCGCCATGAAGATTGAAGGCGTTACTTCGCTCGCCGATACTCTCCGCTCTCCCCCCCGCTTTTTCGCTCCAGCACAATTTCCCGAATCTCAATTTCTTTCCCGCCGCCTTTGAGCATGTCAAAGATGGTCAGCGCAGATACGCTGGCAGCCACGAGCGCTTCCATTTCAACGCCCGTTTCCGCAGTCGTCGCGACTTTGGAGGTAATAGCGACGCCATTCTCGCACAGGCGTAGATCGACATCAATGAGCGAGAGCGGTAGCGGATGACACATGGGGATCAGGTCTGCAGTGCGCTTGGCAGCCATGATGCCGGCGATGCGGGCCACTTCGAGCGGATCGCCTTTGGGATTGTCGGGCAGGGCTGCGAGCACTGCGGGATTGACGGCGACGAAAGCACTGGCCTCGGCCTCACGCCGGGTTGCGGGCTTACCGGAAACATCCACCATCCGGGCTCGGCCTGAGCGGTCGTAATGGGAGAGCTTCTTCGGCATGCGACCCTTCTATCTTACATGGAGACTCAGGGCGTCGAGACGTCACCTGCTTTGGGCGCACCGCCGCACCTTTACGGCGTCATTACCGCGACCCATTCGCCGGCTGGAAGGTGTTCACGGTCTGCGGGAATGACGATGTAGCAGTTTGCGCGGGCGGTTGCAGTAATGTCACCTGATCCTTGCCATGCGATCAATTCGACCTCCGAGCGCTCGAAGTCGCCGGCGAGAATTGCGGGGAGAAAACGCTTGAGGCCGGTCGTGGTGCGGATTTCTTTCCTCAGCCGCGCATGAAGGAATCTCAGCGGGCTCGGTGACTGGCCCGATAACGATGCGAGCATGGGGCGCACAAAAAGCTCGAAAGTCACCATCGTCGAAACCGGGTTCCCGGGGAGGCCGAAAAAATAGACACCGGCTCGCGGAGTTGAAGCTCCGCCGCGGGCGATGTCGCCCGCGCCACACTTGCCGAATACAACTGGGCGCCCGGGTTGGATTTTGGCGCCGGTAAAGAAAAATTCGGCGCGCATTTCTGAGAGCACTTGCTCGACCAGATCATATCGGCCCATGGAGACACCGCCGGTCAGGATGAGCAGGTCTGACTTGATGCCTTCTTCGATCAGGCGGCGCAGGCCTTGCCGTTCGTCGGGCGCCACGGGCAACAGCACTGGTTCGGCACCTGCCCGCCGAATCTGCGCGGCGAGGGAATAACTGTTGGAGTTGCGAATCTGGGTGGGGCCGGGAGTGGCCTCGATGTCTACAATCTCATCGCCTGTTGTCAGCACGGCCACTCGCGGGAGCTTGTAGACCTGCAAGCGCGATTTACCCACCGACGCCGCGAGCGCCATGGCTGCCGCATTCAAACGAAGGCCACGGTCGAGCAAAGCAGCTCCTCCGCAAGCCTCGGCGCCGCGGGGGACAATGTTCTCTCCGGGCACAACACTTCTGGTGATCTCGACTTGGTCACCCCGCTGAGAGGTGTACTCGACCATCACGACCGCATCCGCCCCGGCCGGGACCGGAGCTCCGGTCATGATGGAGACGGTTTGTCCGCTGCCGATGTTCGGTGGGGTTTTGTCGAGGTTCGCCCCGGCCTTGATTTCACCGATCACATCGAGCGTTGCGGGAAGTCGGGATAAGTCGGTGGATCGCACCGCATAGCCATCGCGTGTGGATCGCGGAAACGGAGGCAGGTCGCGATCCGCCATCACGGACTCGGACAGGACACGGCCGGCTGCAGCGAGCAGTTCTACGGATTCCCTGCCACAGGCCGCAACAAGCGATGCCTGCTCCTCGACCACCCGACGGGCGTCTTCAAAACTCAAGACCCGGGAATTCAAGGGCACGGCGGACATGGAGAAATGATACGACAGGGAGAGGGAGAGGGAGAGACCTCGCAAGCGAATTCATGCAGCCTGAGGTCGTGCTCGATCGCCTCCGCAACGCCGCCGAACGATCCTTTTTGACCTTCGTCTCCACACCGCGACCCCCACATTAGGAATTCCCAATTTATTTATGTCTTGCGTTAGAGCCGAAGCCTGGGCGGGAATCAGGGCGGGGCATCAGGCTGAGGGGCAGACACCGGAGCCGGCCTCACCTTGTGGACCAGCGCATCGGGCCAAACTCTGCAAAGAACGGCGGAAACATAATGCTCCTTCAGCACGCGCCGATATGGATAAGGGAACCGTCTGGGGATGGGACGCGGCGCAGGCCGAACCAGGGAGAACATTCATGACTGCGGCAAGAAAAGCCGCTCGTACCGCCGCGCTGGCAATTCTCGTTTCGACTGCCAGCTCTTTTCACAAGCTCCGCCGGAACTCAAATCGAAACTGGATTCCAAAATCAAACAGCTTGAATCTCTCACCGATCCTCACGTGGTCACATCGAGCCGGGAAAGCCGGAACGGGCCAAACCCCTCCGACATCTGGCAGCGGGTGCAGGAAAGTAGTCTCGAACTCGAGGGCCCGAGTCTGGACCCGAGTCCACAATGGCGCGTGGGAAGTTAGCGCGCTAATTCCTGGCCGAGAACCGCGGGATTGCTGGCAAAAGAGAGACCGGTTTCCAGGTCGACCACGCGTTCCTGAACCAGCTGCGCGATTTCCCCGTCAAAATGCTGCATACCGTCGGAGGCACCGGCCTTCATGGCGTCGAGAAGACTTTTGTTTTCGCGTTCGCCTTTTTCGATGCACTCGCGGGTGCGGGCAGTGGCTTTGAGGATTTCGAAGGCAGCAACGCGCCCGCTGCGATCCGACTTTGACATCAGCCGCTGGCAGATGATGTAGCGGAACGACTTGGCGAAACGCTCACGCGCCGACTGCTGTTCGGAGGGGGCAAAGGAACCGATGACGCGTTCGACGGTCTTGGACGCGTCCACCGTGTTGAGACTTGAGAACACGAGGTGACCGGTCTCAGCGGCTTCGAGCACGATTTCCATGGTCTCGCGGTCGCGCATTTCACCGACGAGAATGACTTTCGGTGCCTGCCGCATCGCCGAACGCAGGGCATGGGCAAAACTCGGTGTATCGCTGTGCAGTTCCCGCTGATGAATCGTGGAACATTTGTGATTATGCAGGAACTCGATGGGATCTTCGATGGTGATGATGTGGTAGTACTTTTCGCGGTTGATGCCGTCGAGGAGCACCGCCAGCGTGGACGACTTGCCCGAGCCGGCAGCTCCCGTCACGAGGACAATTCCATCCCTGAGCTTGGTCACGTCCGACAACTGTTGGGGCAAACGCAAGGACGCAAAGTCGGGAATGATCGTGGGAATCACGCGCATCACGACGGCACAACTGCCACGCTGAATGAAAATGTTGACGCGGAAGCGGGCCAGGCCGGGTAGGCCAAAAGAAATGTCGCAAGCTCCATGCTCGCGGAGCGTAGTGATGGCCTGTTTGTTGTCGCCAATCAGGTCGGCGGCGATGTGGCGGGTGTCATCGGCGGTGAGGAAGGTGAGTCCAGGAACCTGCACTGGAATCATCTGGCCGTAGACCTGCACCTGGGGCGGACGGCCGGGGGAAAAAATCAGGTCGCTGATCTTCTCCGCCGCGCGCAGCATGGCTCCAAGCAGAGCCGGAGTGGCAACTCTGCCAGTTCCAGAGAAACCTTCTAAAGCAACGGAAATCGGAGCAATGGTTGGTGCCGCCATTCGTCCTCACACCTCAGGAATCGCACGCACCACAGAATGGGAAGAAAACTCAGATACTTCACTGTACCGCGCCGCGCGCCGAGTGCGAAGGACAGCAAGTACATAGACCTTCGTAACCCCAGGGCTATGGGCACACGTACAAAAGGCGGCTCGAGTGAGCCGCCCTTAAATATCCCTATCCGAAGTAACTAATTCTTCGACTTTTTCTTCGTACCATAGCTGGTTTCTACCTTGGAACCGATGCTGGTGAGCAAGGCTTTGGCGCTCTCTGCATTCGGACCCGTGGGTGATAGCTCCAGGTACTTCTGGAAGGCCTCAGCCGTCCCCGGGGGGGCGACGGTCTTATCGCCCTGGAGAGTGGCTTTGCCCAGCAGGTTCAGGCCCTTCTGATAGTAGGCTTCGGCCCGCGTAGGGTCGGCGGCAAGACACTTGTCGAAGGCAGCGTTGGCCTCATCCGGCCTGCCGGAATTGGTGAGGACGGCGCCGATATTGAAGTAGGCCTGCGCCACCGCGGATGGATCCGCCTGCGCCGCCATTTCATAAGTCTTCACGGCGTCGTCGATTTTCTTCGCCTTGTAGAGAGCATCCGCCAGGTTGTTGTAGTAGGCAGCAAGGTTCTTGGTTGCATTGGGATCCTTGTCGTTGGTGGCGGCCTTTTTTAGGTCCACGGCCTTCTGATAGGCCTCGACAGCGGAGTCAAGGCGTTTCTGCTTTTCTGCCGGATCGGTCTGCTTGGGCGCCGACATGCGGTAATAGTCGCCCAGCTTAAACCAGACGAGGTCGCGGGTTGCGTCCATCTGGGTGGCTTCGGTCAGGGCGGCGATGGCCGTATCGTAGTCGCCGGCATCAGCCGCGGTCTTCGCCGCGTTGAGCTTCTCGTTCAGAGATTTGACGGTAGTGGTTTCCTTCGCCTGCTTGGCCTGGGTCTCCTGCATCTGCTTCAACTGCTCAGCAGACAGACCCTGACCTTTGGCGGTACTTTCGATCTCCTTCTTTACGTCAAAATCCAGGGTATTCTCGTCGAGCTGAACCTGGAATCCCTTGACGTGGTCCATCTCCTTGTTCGCCTTCAGATCGTCGGCGTTCTTGTAGAGAGTAACCAGGTACTTGCCGGGCGTGAGCCCCAGTGAAAAATACTCGCCTTTCTTGTTGGTCTTCAGCATGTATTTTTGGCCGTTGTCCATATTGGCCCAGAGCACCACTGCGTCGGCGACAACGTTCCCCTGGGCATCTTTGCAGACACCCTTGACCGACCCTGAAGCCTGGGCGAACCCTGGAGGAACGCACAGCGCGAGCGCCAGTATTGCGAATAGAAGAATTGCGAAATGCTTTTTCATTTTGCCTCCCGGCAAGTCGAATTTTGCTGGCCGACTCTTAACCACTAAAGGAAATCTACTCCAACAAATGTCTATCTCGCCGCGTACGGGATTGGATCCTGCACACCCGCCGCCGCGAAGGCACGAAGACGCAATACACAACTATCGCAGATCCCGCAGGCCTGATCCTCGCGGCTGTAACATGACCAAGTTAAATCGAAGGGAGCACCGAGTTCAAGGCCAAGGCGCACAATATCGGTTTTGCGCTTGGCGATGAGCGGGGTGACGATTTCGATGAGACCGTCTTTCGTGCCTGTTCTTGCCACTTCGTTGAACGCCTTGTAATACGCCGGGCGGCAATCCGGATAGCCCGAGCTGTCGGGCTCAACTGCGCCAATGTACACCTTTTCCGCGCCGAGCACCTCGGCCCAGCTCACCGCGACAGCGAGGAAATGCGCATTGCGGAAAGGGACGTAGGTGACGGGAACGCTGTGTCCGACCTCCTCGGCCGCGGGCACGTCAATGGCATCGTCGGTGAGCGCTGAGCCGCCGATGGCCCGCAGGGCTTCGTTTCGGACCATGAGCTTGTCGTGAATTTTCAGGCGCTGGCAGATGGCTAGAAACGACTGCCGTTCGCGTTCTTCGGTGCGCTGCCCATAGCTGATATGAACAGCAGCTGCGTTGTGGTTGCGCGCCGCCAGGGCAGCGCAAACACAGGAGTCCATGCCACCGCTAAGGAGCACGACCGCGCGCGATTGCTTTGGGATTGGCATCGAGAAAACGAACGTTGATTGATGACCGTTGAATAAAGACTCAGCTGGTTCTCTGCTGATCAGTCAACAATCAGCCATCGAAAATCCTCAACTGCTTCCTTACACTCCTTTCACCGCCGGATCCCAGATAAATTTGTGCAACTGCAGGCCTAGCCTGGCGCGGACGTTGTCGGCAAGCATCCACTCCGCCAGTTCCTGGGGGGCGAGCAGGCAGTGCGAGCTGTCGCGGGCGCCGGTCGCATCTTTGCGGAACGCAGGGGAGAACAGAACTGCGGTGACCCGATCCGCAAGATTATGCCGGTGGGTGAACTCCCGGGCAAACTCGTAGTCGGCCCGGCTGCTCAGAACGAACTTGACTTCGTCGTGAGGAGACAGAGTCTCCAGATTCTCCATGCAAAATGTGTCGCCCTCACCGGAGTTCGGACACTTGACATCGACAATCTTGATGACGCCGGAGGGAACGCGATCAAGCGGCCGCTCTCCGCTGGTCTCAAGCAGGACCTTGTAACCGTCGTCGAGAAGATGCTGCATCACGGCTACGACCTCGCGTTCCTGCAGCATGGGTTCGCCGCCGGTGATTTCGACCAGGCCTCCACCCGGGCTCAGGCGCGAGACCTCGCCCAGGACCTCTTCGATCGCCATTTTGTGGCCACCCTGGAAGGTGTATTCGCTGTCGCACCACGAGCAGCGCAGATTGCATCCCGTGAGCCGCACAAAGACACAGGGGAGACCTGCATGGGTCGACTCGCCTTGCAGCGATTTATAGATCTCGGTGATCTGCATCGTGGGTCTAGCGGTCCGCGAGGCCGCGGTTGCTTACTCGCTGTATTTCGCGGTGGTAGTGTCAGTCTCGAAAACAGTTACATCCTTCACGCGCACACGGCCACCGGTCACCGTCTGCAGCTTGGTATTCGACTCGTCGTAGAAATACTTCGCCAGATTTTCGGCCGACGGATTGATCACGGTGAACGGCTCGATTTCGTTGATCATCTGGTGGTCCAGGCGCTCAATCACATGCTTCATGACCTCGCGCAGGTCTTTGAAGTCAAGCAACAGGCCGGCCTTGTCCAACTCCGCGCCCGCCAGAGTGACCCGGATCTTGTAGTTGTGGCCGTGCGGATTCTCGCACTTGCCCTTATAGTTGCGCAGGTAATGACCGGCGGCAAAGGTGTCTTCAACCGTGACTTCGAACATGATCCCCCAGCAGCTCGGACGTGAATACTGGGCCGGCTACGCTTGATGGCGAAAGATCTATTGTACCGCTGGAACCGCGGGGCTGGCGCAATCCGCTTGACTCGATTCCCCGCTGGACTGTAGCTTGCCTAATCGTGATTACATCCCAAGGAGCAGGCATGTTGCGTCGGAAATTGTCGATTCTATCGCTGTTCATTCTGAGTTTAGGTGCGGGTCTTTCGGCGCAGAACCGTCCCGAGGCGCCAGAGTTCGACGTCAAAGAGCACTACACCAAGTACGAGTACAGGATCGCAATGCGCGACGGCGTTCATCTGTTCACCTCCGTCTATGTGCCGAAGGACAGTTCGCGCCCATATCCATTCTTGATCGACCGCACGCCTTACAGCGTTGGTCCTTACGGCGTCGACCTGTACCGCACGCAACTTGGCCCTTCGCCCGACTTTGACAAGGCGGGATACATCTTCGTATTTCAGGACGTGCGTGGCCGCTACATGTCGGAGGGGCAGTTCATCGAGATGCGCCCGCACATCGACAACAAGAAGTCGAGCCAGGATGTGGACGACAGCAGCGATCTCTACGACACCATCGACTGGCTGCTCAAGAATGTGCCGAATAACAACGGGAATGCTGGAATCTGGGGGATTTCGTATCCCGGATTCTTCACCTCGGCCAGCATCATCGACTCGCATCCCGCTCTCAAGGCCGCTTCCCCGCAGGCGCCAATGACTGACCTCTTCATGGGAGACGACGCGTACCACGGTGGCGCCTTCATGCTGGCTGCCAACTTCGGCTTTTATAGCTTTTTCAAGCCGCAGGAAAATCCGCAGCTGCCGCCGAAGACCTCCGTGCCCTTCGACTGGCGAACCAAAGACGCCTACGAGTTCTACCTGCAGACCGGACCGTTGTCGAACTTGAGCAAGTATCTGGATGGCAAGAGCGCGCTGTGGGACGACCAGGTCAAGCACGATACCTACGACGACTACTGGAAGGCGCGAAACCTGGCGCCGCACATGAAGAACATTCATTGCGCCGTGCTCACCGTGGGGGGATGGTTCGACGCGGAGGATCTGCAGGGGCCGTTCACAACATTTCATTCGATCGACAAAAATAACTCGGGGATCTTCAATGCACTCGTGATTGGACCCTGGGTCCACGGTGGCTGGGCGCGCTACGACGGGAACCACTTAGGACGCGTGGAGTTTGCGTCGAATACCGGCGAATACTACCGGAAAAATATTCTTTTCCCTTTCTTCGAACAGTACCTCAAGGGCAATGGCGATGCCAAACTTCCGAAGGCGTATGTCTTCGAGACCGGCACGAATGTGTGGCGGCAATACTCGGCGTGGCCGCCAAAGAATGCCGAGCCCAAAATCCTCTATTTCCACGCCAACGGAGAGCTATCGTTCGACCCGCCTGCCGCAGACACTGCCTCCTTCGATGAATATGTAAGCGACCCGGCCAAGCCCGTGCCCTTTGTGAATTACGCCGCACTGAATGTGCCTCAGGAATATATGCTCTCGGATCAGCGCTTCGCCGACCGGCGCACCGACGTGGTGGTCTACGAGACGCCCGTACTGCAGGAAGACGTGACCATTGCCGGACCGATCTCGCCGCGGCTTTTTGTCTCGACCAGCGGCACCGATTCCGACTGGGATGTGAAGTTGATTGATGTGTATCCTCCCGATTACCCAGACAGCAGGCAGGATGCGCCCAGACCCGAAGACCGCGACAAACCCAGAGAGGACGTGCCCGCTCCGTCGTTCACCATGGGCGGATATCAGCAACTCGTGCGCGGTGAACCCTTCCGCGGAAAATTCCGCCACAGCTTTGAAAAGCCGGAGCCGTTCACGCCCGGAAAGGTGGAAGAGATTAACCTCACCATGCAGGACATCAACCACACCTTCCGCCGCGGCCACAGAATTATGGTCCAGATTCAAAGCTCGTGGTTCCCGCTCACCGACCGCAACCCGCAAACTTTCGTCAGCATTCCAGACGCCAAACCTTCGGACTTCGTGAAAGCCACCGAGCGCGTGTATCACACGAAAGCGGAAGCGTCGGGAATTGTGGTGCAAGTGGTGCCAGGGACGGGAGCGGCTGCGACGGAGGGTGGAAAATAGCAATTGATGGGACGTGAAATCCTTACTACAATGTAGGGCATTATAACAAACGTAAGGAGATCAATGGCGTCGGCCACCGTTACATCCAAAGGGCAAATTACCATTCCCGCCAAGGTTCGTGAGGCTCTGGGTCTGGACCCAGGCGACCGGGTTGAGTTTGTAGAAACTGGGAAGAGGGAGTTCTCCATCGTGCCAGCCACAGGATCGGTGCGCGAACTGAAGGGACTGTTTCGGGGTAGGAGAACCAAACCCGTATCGCTTGAAGAGATGGATCGGGCAATCGCGAAAGGCGCATCGCGTTCTCGATGATCGGTCTCGATACAAATATCCTGGTCCGCTATGTCACGCAAGACCATTCTGCGCAAGCCGCGGCGGCGGTGAAGGTCATGGATTCACTGTCTTCCGAGTCGCCGGGGTTCCTGTCCTTGGTGGTCATTGCGGAACTAGTCTGGGTGCTTCAGTTCTCCTACCGTTTCAGGAAGCCTGAGATTGAACACGTCGTTGACAGGTTGTTGCGGAGCAGGGAACTGGTAGTTGAACGGGCTGAGATCGTCTCCCAGGCATTACGCAAGTTTCACATCAGCCGAGCAAATTTCGCCGATTGCCTGATCGAGCGCGCTGGCCACGCGGCGGAATGCCAGTATGTTCTCACCTTCGATAAGGATGCCGCTGCCGAGGGTATGAGGCTGTTAGCGTGCTGACATCCCCCAAACCGGACAGCGAATTTTCGGAACTACCCTTCCACTCCGAAGAACTGCTCCACAATACGCATGTCGGTAGTCCGTTTGTAGTTCGGCAGACTTTCAATGAAGACGCGGCCGTATTGTTTTTTCAGAATGCGGTTATCGAGCAGCACCAGCAGCCCGCGATCATGCAAGGACCGAATCAGGCGTCCGAAGCCTTGTTTCAACGTAATCACGGCAGCCGGCACTTGGTATTGAAAGAACGCGTTTCCGCCATCAGCGTCGATCGCCTTCACCCGCGCCGCCACCACGGGGTCGCTGGGCACGGCGAACGGCAGGCGGTCGATGATGACGCAACTTAGCTGCTCGCCCTGCACATCCACCCCTTGCCAGAACGACGATGTGGCGAACAGCACCGCATTCGGAGTCAGACGGAACTCCTCGAGCAGCGCGCTTTTCGGCGCGTCGCCTTGCCGCAGGATGGGGAAATCGACTTCGCCCAGCAGCCGCTGGTAGATGTCGTTCATCTGCGCATAGCTGGTAAATAGGACGAAAGCTCGCCCCCGTGTGATCTCGAGCAGCCTGCGAATCCGCTCTGCCGCCTTCGTCGTAAATTGCGATGTGCGCGGATCAGGCAGGTCCGGTGGAACGTAGAGCAAAGCCTGGCTTTCATAATCGAAATGCGAGGGCAGCACCGATTCGCGCGCATGCTCCATGCCCAGCCGTTGCCGAATGTATTCAAACCCGCCGCCCACGGCCAGCGTCGCGGAGGTCAGCACGGCGCACTCCAGCTTCGACCACAGGCACTCGCGCAGAATGGGACCAACGTCGATCGGCGTGGCCTGGAGGAATATATTTTGCCTGCCCCAAGCAGATGCCTCAGCCCCTTTATTCAGAGCGCCGCGCGAACCGAAGCGCCCGCCGCGCCGTTCAATCCAAAAGACTGTGTTGCGGTCTTCGGATTCCATCGCAAATCCGAGCTGCACCTGAATCTCCTGCGCCCGGCGGACGAAGTTGAATACTTCCTCCGGCTTTTGCTGCAAACCCTCGAGTTCGCCCGCCAGGCGGGTTAACGCTTGATTCAGCCCCACAAACTCATCCCCGTTCTCCTCTAGAAATTCACGGCGAGTCTCAAATGCAAAGCGTCCATCCCCGGGTGGCAACAGCGAGAAGAAGAATTGCGCGCGCGCTCGCAAACTTCCGAGCGCTCCTGAAAGCGAGGCCGAGAGCATGCGGTTGTGCTGCAGCGAATTCTCGACGTCGCGCGCCAAGTCTTCTACCCGCAAATTGCTGACCGAGATGCCGAAATAGCTTCCGGCCACATCCTCCAGTTCGTGAGCTTCATCGAAAACCACGGCTGCCGCCTCGGGAAGGATTCCCGCATCCGGCGCGCCCTCGGCCTGTAACTTGATGGCGAGATCGGCAAAGAACAGGTGATGGTTGACGACGATGATGTCGCTCGCCATCGCCTTGCGCCGCATTTCAGTGATGAAGCAGCGTTCAAACTCGCTGCACTTCTGACCGATGCAGGCATCCGCTCGCGCGTCGAGCTTGTGCCAAAGCAGGCTGGCCTCGGGGAGTTCTGCCAACTCGGCCCGGTCGCCCGTTCCAGTTGTCTTTTCCCAGGCGGCAATGGCCCGATACTGCTCGATCTCTTCTAGACCGCTCAGAACGGGTTGGTCCGTCAGGTCGTACAGTTTCTTGCGGCACAAATAGTTATTGCGTCCCTTCATGTAGCAGACCGAGAGGCGCCCAGACGTGTTCCCATACAGCGCCTGCTCAAGAAAAGGGACGTCTTTGTAAAACAGTTGCTCCTGCAGATTCTTCGTGCCGGTCGAGATAATGACCCGCTTCCCCGACCGGATGACCGGCAGCAGGTATGCCAGCGTCTTGCCGGTGCCGGTGCCCGCTTCCACGATCAAGTGCCGCTTTTCTTCCAGCGCCTGTTCGACCGCCTGCGCCATCTGCAACTGCCCGCGCCGGAATTCGTATGCTGGATGCGTGCGCGAGAGCACTCCACCCGGGGCGAAGAACTGGTAAAGCGAAGCGTCCTTTCCGCTCGGAACAGAGCGGTTCGGCGAAGCGGGAGTCGCAGGCTGAGAACTTAAAGTCACAGGAGTCTCTATAATAGCCATTCTGGGCCTCTCGCATCGCGGACCCAGTCACCTTCGGGCACGGACCGGACAGCCGAGGGCGGCTGTCCCCACATTAAGACGCCATTTTGACTCAGCCGACTTACAACTCGACCAGCACCGTCGCCACCACCGCCGCCGGGGTCCCCACCATCGCTGTCGTGGGACGCCCCAATGTAGGCAAGTCCACGCTCTTTAACCGCATCGTAGGCTCACGGCGCGCCATCGTTGGCGATGAACCTGGGATCACCCGCGACCGTCTCTATGGCGATGCCGAATGGGGCGGACGGCGTCTACGGATCGTTGACACTGGCGGCATTCTGCCGGAAGAAAAAGATCTGATCCCTTCGGAGATCTACCGCCAGGCCCGCGTGGCCCTCGATGAGGCTGCGGCCATCATCATGGTGATCGACGGCCGCACCGAGCTCGCCGGCCCCGACCTTGAGCTTGTGCGTCTGCTCCGCAAGGCAAACCGGCCGCTGTTCCTGGCCGTCAACAAGGTCGACTCGGAGAAGCAATCGTCGCTCATCAACGATTTCCATCGGCTGGGCGTTCAGAAGATGTTTCCGATCTCCGCCGAACACGGACGCGGCATCGACGATCTGCTCGACGCGGTGCTGGAGAGCCTGCCGCCAAACAGCTCGACCACCCAGGCTACAGAGAACGTGGAAGAACCCGCCGGCGCAGGGACGACCTCCGAGGCGGAAGATGCTCACGAGGTGAAAGTCGCCATCATCGGACATCCCAACGTGGGCAAGTCAACGCTGCTGAACTGCCTGACTTCTTCCGACCGGGCCATCGTCTCTCCGATCCCCGGCACCACTCGCGACGCGGTCGACGAAATCGTCGAACACAACGGACGCCGTTTCCGTTTCATCGACACCGCCGGCATCCGCCGCAAAGGCAAGACGCACCTGATGGCCGAAAAACTCTCCGTCGTGATGGCGCGCAAGCATCTGGAAGGCGCAGACATCGCCCTGCTCGTCATCGACGCCACCGAAGGCGTGAGCCAACTCGACGCCTCTATCGCCGGTTATGCTCACGAGAGCGGACGCTCCATCATCATCGTGGTGAACAAGTGGGATGTGGTGATCAGCGGCAAGGAAAAAACGGCGCGGCCGACCAAAGCTGAGCGCCTGCGCGAGAGCAAGCGTCCCGGCGACCGCGACGCCTACGAACAGCGCCTGCGCTATGAACTCAAGTTTCTGAATTACGCGCCCATCGTCTTCATTTCCGCCCAAAGCGGCAAGGGCACCGAGAAAATTTTCCCGCTGCTGGAGGAGGTGGCCACCGAGCGGCGCAAGCGCGTGACCACGTCGCAAATGAACCGCTTTATCGAGCGCGTGGACTTTGAACGCGCTTCCGTCCCGGTGCGCCAGCGCGTGAAGATTCTCTACATGACCCAGGCCTCGGTCGCCCCCCCCACGTTCGTGCTCTTCACCAATCGCGCCGTGAAATTGCACTTCTCCTATCAGCGGTTTCTCGAGAATCAGATCCGCGAAGCCTTCGGCTTCGTAGGCACTCCAATCTGGATCAAGAATAGGGCGAGGGACTAGATTCGAAGTCGGGGAAGAGGTCTTCCTCTAACGGATCGGGCTGAAGACCTTGCGTTGATCAGCGAGAAAAGCCACTCTTAGGACTCCAGCCGAGCGCACTCCGTCCAGCACAATCTTGACCGTGCCGTATCGTGCGCGTGCATCTGCGCTAATGTAGACCTTCCGTTCGACGTCCCTATCTTTCAGACGGGCCTGAATCTTTTCCACCACGGAATAAGGAACTATCTGTTCATTGCCAAAATAGACTTTGCCGTCACGCAGGATAGTGACTTGCATCACGTCTTCTCGAAGCGCGCCCGACATCGAGATTGGATGCGATACCTTGGGCAGGTCAGCGCTGACTCCGTAGTGGTGTGTTGGCACCGTCATGAACACAAGCAGCATAGCGAATACCACCATCGCCATGACGCTCGCGAACTGAAGCGTATTGAAGTCGCTGAAGAGTCTTGGCGATGTTCGAGATTTCCGTGGCATAGGGCCCATCTCTATCTCCATTTCAGCACACTGTGCGGACAACGGAAGGTCACCGCCGTAACTTTCGCTTATGCGCGCGCGAAGGAGGGCAAATCACTCCCCCTCCACCATCCGACCCTGCGTCAGGAGCCCCACGCGCTGCACGCCCGCGTGATGCGCCAGATCAATCACGTCGGCGACATACAGAAAATCCACGTCAGCATCGCCGCGGACGAACGCAACCTTCTCCGCCCGCTTCAGATAGATCTGCGCCAGGCGCGACTCCAAATCCTCCCAGCGGACTTCTTCCCGATTAATCTTCACCGTCGGCGCTGTATCCTTCGTCGTCCAAATCACCTCGATCACCACGGTGCGCTCGGGTGGGGGTTGAGACGCTGGATCTTTGGGCGGTTGCGGAAGCTGGACTTTCTCCTGGTATTCCTTGTCCATCGACACCACCAGCATGAACATGATGATCAGGGTCAGTAGCACGTCAATCAGAGGCGTGACGTTAATCTGCGGACCGGACGGACCTCCGCCTGCCATTGAGAAAGCCATGGAATTTGCTCCTCTCGGGCACGCGCGTGTCTGCAACATCAGACACCTCTCGCGACCAGAGAGTTCCTCGATAAACAGCGGGTTCCGTGCCGTTTCTTGCCTCGCAATGACATGCCAACGTCGCACATTCTTGCATCTTCCCCCTTAGACCGTGCATCATGGGAAAAGATGGTCGCGCGCGGAATGGGCGGCCTGCTGCGCTATCTTCACGGCATGACCCCTTAGACCATGACTCGTTCTGCGCGACTCACACTCTTGGCCTTCTGCACCGCCGTCGTTTTTGCCCCGTTCTCGCGGGCTCAGGACAATTACGAGATCCAGGTTTACGGTTCCGACACCGTTCCCCCGCGATCGACGATGGTTGAGATCCACTCCAATTTCACCGTGGACGGCAGCAAGACCGTGCAAGACGGCATGCTTCCCACCAATCACGCCGAGCACGAAACGCTGGAAATCACACAGGGAATCACCGATTGGTCTGAGGTTGGCTTCTACGTTTTTACCAGCATTCAGCCAGATGACGGCTGGCAGTGGGTGGGCGATCACATCCGTCCCCGCGTGCGCGCCCCGGAGAAATGGCGCTGGCCGGTGGGCGTGAGCCTGTCGCTGGAATTCGGCTACCAGCGCGCTCAATTCTCGCCCGACACATGGACGCTGGAAATTCGTCCCATCGTCGACAAGAAAATCGGCCCCTGGTACTTGGCGTTCAATCCGGCGATGGACCGCTCGTTTCACGGCCCGAGTGTGAATCAGGGCGTAACGTTCTCTCCCGCCGCCAAGTTCAGCTACGATTTCACCAAAAAAATTGCGGGCGGACTCGAGTATTACGCATCGTACGGCTCACTGGCGGGCTTTGATGCGCTTAGAAACCAGCAACAGCAAATCTTCCCCACCATCGATGTGGATTTCGGTCCGCAGTGGGAGTTCAACTTCGGAGTGGGCATCGGCGCGACCAGCTCCACCGACCACCTCATCGTGAAATGCATTGTGGGCCGGCGATTCTCCTGGCCCCAGGGCAAGACTGCGAAGCTGAGGCCCACGCAGCCTTGAGTCCGACGGCCCGGGGCTCCTGGAATTACTCGTAGCGCAAGGCTTCGACCGGATCGAGCTTCGACGCCCGCATCGCCGGAACCAGACCACTGATCACCCCCACCACAAGCAAAACTGCAGTGGAAAGAATCACCGTCATCAGCGAAATTCGCAGATGAATGTCGCCCTGTCCGGAATCGTCCTCAAAAAGCGGGCCCATCATCGGCAGGGTGCCGACGGACCATGCAATGAGATAAGACAAGAACACGCCAATGGCGCCGCCAATCAGCATGATGAGCAGCGTCTCGGCCAGAAATTGCAGTTTGATGTGGCGCTTGCGCGCTCCCAGGGCGCGCCGCAGGCCGATCTCGCGGATGCGCTCGTCCACCGATACGAGCATGATGTTCATGACGCCCACTCCGCCAATCCCGAGCGTCAAGGTGCCGATGAATGTGAGGAGCACTTGCAATCCAATCGTCAGCGCATCGATGACCGGACGAAATTCATCGCGGCCGAACATCTGTAATGCTTTCGGATCGGTCGGCGAAAAATTCTGCCGCGCGGCGATCGCGGCCAGCACCTGTGCCATTGCCTTTTTTTCGAACTGCGGTGCGATGGGCTCAAACACCATCACCGCGGCATAGCGGGTATTCCACAAATCCCCAGCTGCGGAATACGGAATCCAGGACGACTCGTCGTCGCTGGAGAAGTAATTGCTGAGCTGAATCTTCCGCGCCATGACGCCGATCACAGTGAAGCGTACGCCGGAGACCTGCACCGTCTCGCCGACCGCCGGCCGTCCGCTGAACAACTCTTCCTTCAACCGGCCGCCCAGGAAGATCACGCGCCGCCGTTCCAGTTCGTCCTCGGCGTCGATCCAACGCCCTTCCGACGGAACTTCATTTCGCATTTCGCCATATTCCGGACAGACTCCGCGCACTGGCGCCGTTCCCACCATGCGGTCGCCGTAGGAGATTCCCGGGCGCCGTACAGTTTCGAGGCAAACGTGCTTCACCAGCGGGGCCGTCTGCTTCACCATGTCCAGATCGGCCTGCTCGAGCACGACCTTCTTTCCGGCGCGCTGGCCACCCGGCTGTTCGCTGGTTTGTTGCGGCCAGCAAATGACTGCGCCCTTGCCGAACGCGTCAAACCCATGCACCAGAACGCTGCGAAAGCTATTGCCATACGCGATCAACAGAGTCACGGTCGCTATGCCCCAAACGATCCCCAGCATCGTAAGGAAGCTGCGCGTCACGTTCCGTTTCAGCGCCGTCCAGGCTTCGAGAATAACTTCAATCAGCATTCGATCTCGTTACTCAGGTCTATCCGCCCGCCTCATACCGCAGCGCTTCAATCGGATCAATCGACGCCGCTCTTCGCGCGGGATACAAAGCTGCGCCCACGGCGATCGCTCCCAGCAGCCCGGCGGCGATCAAACCCGAACTCCAACTCGGAATCAGTCCGGCAAAGAAATCGGGCATGGGCAACAGGTTCACCAGCGCGCAGAATCCAAACGCCACGCCCAGGCCGATTCCCCCACTCAACAGAGCAATGATCAGTGCCTCAATAAAGAACTGCCGCAGAATCGTTCCTGCCGGAGCGCCAATCGCCTTGCGGACGCCAATCTCTCGGGTCCGCTCCCGCACCGCGACCAGCATGACGTTCATCACGCCGATCCCCCCCCAGCAGCAGCGTCACAATGCCGACCGCCCCGAGGAAGAATTTCATCCCATCGGTCATCGTCTTAAAGGCCTGCGCTTCCTGCACCGTATCCCAGATCGGACACGCTTCCTTGTCGTTGGGATCGTAGCGGTGCATGCGGGCCAGCGCCGCGCGCACTTCATGCTTGCAGGCCGTATGCTGATCGACCGATTTAGGCGTCACTAGTAACAGATCGAATGTCGAGTCCGTTCCCGGAGGCTTGTCGGGAAAGTCGCGTCGCATCGCGGCAAAGGGCAAGAAAACTTTGTTCACATCCCAGCCGTCATAACTGGAATCCTGCTTCTTCTTCGCCATCACGCCGATCACGGTGTAGGGAAAGTCGTTCAGATAAATCGTGTCTCCCACCGGATTGCGCCCCGGAAATAATTGCTTGGCCGCGTCCGACCCAAGGAATGCCACGCGCCTGGCCTCGCGCATGTCGTCCCAATCGTAGAAACGTCCGGCGCCAACATCGAGGCTGCGGATGTAGCCAAACGGCGGATAGGACCCCGTCACGGTGAATGCCGCGTTATTGAAATTGCTGTGCACGCGAACCGTATCTTGCTCAAGTTCCGGAATCGCGTACTCGCAGTCCGGGGACTCCGCTTGCACCACCGGAACATCCTGATCCTCCCAGTGCACAACGCGTCCTGCATGAGTACCGCCCGCCTGCAGGCTCGTCCGCCCGTGGAAAACGATCATCACGTCCTTGCCGAGGTTCCGTGCCTGCTCTTCCTGGCCTTTGCGCAGCCCTTCCCCGGCCGCCACCATGAGCACAATCGAGACGATGCCCCAGGCAATGCCAAACATGGTGAGGAAGGCGCGCAGCTTATGCGACCAGAGCGTTCGCAGGACGTCGAAAATGAGATCACGTACCGTCATGACACTTGGTTGGACGAAGCCGGGGAGAGAAGGTAATCCCCCCGACCGGCTTACTGTCAGATACGTGGCGGGGAGGGGTTTTGTTGCAGGAAAGTGGAGGAGAAAAGCTCTATCAATCGAGTGCGGAATGGCCTCTGTCAGGCAAAGCCAGCGATGCACCGGGCCCGATTTTTCAACCCCGAGCAGGAATCAGCCGAGTGCGCTCCATCCAGCCGTCGAACTCTCTCAGCGCCAGCTCGCATTGCATCCGATGCCGCTCTTTGCGATCGCGAATCTTCTTCTCCAGCGGAGGCAGGAGATCAAACGTGATGTTGGCGGGCTGAAAATTCTTGGCATCTGCGCCCGTGACATAGTGCGTAAGCGATCCGAACGCAGAGGCCCGCGGGACCGGGACCATTTCATCCCCGGCAGCCAGAGCGGCAGCGTGCATCCCGGCCAGCAGCCCGGTCGCGATCGACTCCACGTAGCCTTCGACCCCACAAATCTGTCCCGCGAAGAAAACTCGTGGATGCGCCTTCATCTGCAAGGTCTCGCGCAACAAAGTTGGCGCATTGATGTACGTATTGCGGTGAATCTGCCCGTAGCGCAGGAACCGCGCATTCTCCAGGCCGGGAATCAGACGCAGCACGCGTGCCTGCTCCCCGAACCTCAAGTGATTCTGGAATCCGACCAGATTGTAGGAATCCGCTCGCAAGTTCTCCTGACGCAACTGCACCACCGCGTAAGGCATCTTGCCGGTGCGCGGATCGATCAGCCCTACCGGCTTCATCGGGCCGAAACGAAGCGTATCCCGCCCGCGACGCGCAATCTCCTCAATCGGCAGGCAACTTTCGAAATAATTCAATTTTTCCCAATCGCGCTCTTCCACCGACTGGGCTGCCAGAAGCGCATCATAAAAGCGGCCGTACTCCTCCGGCGTCATCGGACAATTGATGTAATCCGCCGATCCCTTGTCATATCGCGCCGCCATGTACACCCGTTCCATGTCAATCGAGTCCGTCTCTACGATCGGGCTGATCGAGTCGTAGAAATACAGATGAGGACTCCGTGGAGCGGGCGCCCCCGACGGATCCGTGGCTGAGTTCTCGGTTGCTTCACTGAGCCGAGCAACTTCAGTAGCTAGCCCCTCAGAGGTCAACGGCCCCGTGGCTATGATCGTGATGCCGTCTGCTTCATCTACCGCAGTCACTTCCTCACGCCGCACCGTAATCCGCGACTCTCTTGAGATCGCTTCGGTCACCCGTGCGGCGAACCTGACGCGGTCCACCGCCAGCGCATGCCCCGCTGGAACTGTGCATTCCCGCGCAATCTCGAGCAGCAGCGAACCCGCGCGCCGCATCTCTTCTTTCAGAAGCCAGGGAGCTGTATTCTCGCTGTCCGATTTCAGGGAGTTCGAGCACACGAGCTCGGCGAAATCCGCCGTCTGATGAGCCGGAGTCGATCGCACCGGACGCATTTCGAAGAGTTCCACCTCGAGCCCCCGCCGCGCACACTGCCAGGCGGCCTCGGATCCAGCCAGCCCAGCTCCGATGATCTTGATGATCGCCATTTGTTTACTTCGAGGGTCGACGAGATTTCCGCGGTTCGTGAATCGTCTCTTTCCGCTCCAGCATCGCGACGAACTCTCGAATTTTTCTGGCTCGCGTCTCTGCTTTCTTCACAGTCCGAATACGAAAGAGCACAGCATACCGATTCGCGCCATCGATCGCTTGAAAGAACTCCCGGGCCCGAGGGCTCGCATCCAATGCCGCGTGAAAATCCTCCGGGACCTTTGCACCTTTGGGCGAGTCATAGGCCGCATCCCACCGTCCTGCCTTCTTGGCGGCCGCAACTGCTTCCAACCCGGCAGCCTTCATGCGGCCGCTTGCGATCAGGGCGGCTGCCTTCTCGCGGTTGATCCTCGACCAGATGCTTTTCGCCGAGCGCGGCAGGAAGCGTTGCAGCCACGCCTGCTCGCTTTCGCCGCGTTTCTGGCCGTCGATCCAGCCATAACACAAGGCCACCTCGAGGGCCTCGCCGTAGGTTACCGACCGCAAACCGGATAATCTCTTCGCCAGACGCAACCACAAACCTGCCGACTTACGATGATTCTTGTCGAGCCCCGCTGCCCACGCAGCTTGGTTCGCAAAGAAGCGGATCTGATCACCCGCGTTGCTGCTGTTCGCTTCCTTGGCGCTCACAGCGACTTCTCCGCCAATCGCCGCAGGGCTTCATCAATGAGCAGAACGGGGCGCCACTCATCGCGAAACACCACTCCCAGTTGCTTATACAACTCGATCGCCTTCTCGTTCCAGTCGAGCACTTCCCAGTGTATTCCGTAACAGTGCTCTTCGACGGCTGTGCGCGCTACCGCGGCCAGCAGGGCCTTCCCAATGCCGCGCCTTCGAAATGCCTCACGGACGAACATATCTTCCAGAAACAATCCGCGGCCGGCCCAGGTCGAATAGTACCTAAAAAAGACGGCATATCCCGCCGGATATCCATCCCACTCGGCGATGAGGGCACGGAAAAGTGGGTCCTTCCCCGAATCCATCCCGCGCCAGATCTTCCTCGCGGATGGCCACCAGGTCGAGTTGATGCTCGAACTCCGCCAGTTCGCGAATCATGGTCCGGAGCAGGGCAGCATCTTGGATGGAGGCAGGACGAATGCGCAACATGGCCGGCGGAAACTCCCCTTAGCAGTAGATCAATGCAGGACTGGCGTGGCGTCAGTGCCAATGCACACCCAGGTCCCGTGCCTCAGCAGCCAGGTATCGACGAAGCGTTCGTGCCGTGTGTAGGGCTTCCCGCCTTCGACGCCTTTCACGCGCATAACGCCCGTCGCGATCGCCACGTTTCCGTACACACGCACATTGAACGACTCCGGCGCGACTTGTTGTTGCTGAGCCGTGGGCTGCGGAGCGGACGCTTTCACGCTGGCCAGAAATTCCGCCTTGCTTTGCACCGAGCCGTCGTCATTTACCAGCACGATCGCGTCGTCGAGAATCGAATCCAGCGCTTTGGTGTCGCCGGATTTGTACGCCTGGTTCCACAACTGCTCAAGTGCGACGATTTTCGACTGCGTGGCCGCTTCGGTGTCGCCTTGCGCCGGGACGTGCAGCGACGTTGTACAGAGCAGGATCATCACAATAAAGGCCGGCTTCATGAATCTTCTCCTGTGTCGAACCAGAGTTCTCCGCGTCTCAGTGCATGATTAGCATCGATTGGCTCGCCACGCACACCCACGTTCCACCGTGGTATACCCCTGTGTCCGTGAATCGGCCGCGTCTCAGGTACGGCTTCCCGTTTCTCTCACCCTTCTCGTGATATATCCCGGTTACCACGGCGCTGTCGCCGTAAACATGCGCCGTCATGGATTCGTTCACGATCTGTTCCGGGTGCAGCGACGGCGCCTTTATGCTGGCGATGAACTGCGACGTGTCCATCATCAAACCGTCGTAGTCGACATAGACCAGTGAGGAATCGAGCAAGGAATCCAGCGCCTTAACATCCCTGTGTTCCTCAGCCTGGTTCCAGGCATTTTCCAACGCCAGAATCTTGGTCTGCTCGGCGTCAGGTGGCGGTGCTGCCTGAAACGGCACGGAAACCAGCAAGACCAGGAAAAGGAGGAAATTCATTGCAGACGACTCCTAGCTTCGCACTCTAAGAGCAAGCCTGCGGCGTGACAAGTATCTCTTTCCATGCGGTGCGCGCTATGCATTCCGCAGACTGGTGGGTCTTGCTGGCCTTTGTTGCGAGATTTCAAGAGAAGCTAGGGCGGCGGAACGCAGACGAACAGATTAAACCGGAGTAGGCGCACAAGAACGGTGCAGGCGTCGTCAAGAATTCTCTCCAGCGCCCTTGGGTCCTTGAGCACGGGTAGCCTGACGGGACTCCCGCGCAAGCCACAGCACAGCCAACATCAAGATTCTCATTGCAGGAGGCATCACTCAGTACCGTCGGTCAGACCTCCTTCGGTCTTGAATGGTGGCCCCTGCATAAAATCACCCGATCTGCGATGATGAATACCAGGCAGTTCCACTCTCAGTTTTGGAGAATTCGATGGCGCGCATTAGCCTGATCAGCCCGGAATCGGCGAACGCCACGGTGAAGGAAATCTACGAAAAGACTCTTCGCGGCAAACCCGGCAACGCACAGAAAGCGCTGGCGCATAGACCAGAGATGCTTAAGAATTTTCTCAGCTTTTACGCCAGCGTGGGCCGCTCCCTGGATCGTAAGCTCTATGAACTGATTTACCTTCGCGTGTCGTTCATCAACGGATGCCACTACTGCATCCAGCACCACGTGGCGTCGTCGAAGCGGGTCGGTCTAACGGCGGAGGATTGGTCAGCGCTCAGATCCGGAGATTATTCGCGCCACAGCGAAAAAGAACATGCCGCCCTCATGTACGTCGAAAAACTGACGCGCACGCCGCACGACATCACGGATGGCGACTTCGCGTCCCTGAGCAAGCAATTCGCCGACCCGGAAATCGTCGACATTCACCTGCTGACAGGCCTCGCCAACCTCACCAATCGCTTCACTGACCCGCTGGGACTGGAACTAGAGTTTCCGGAGGAAAAGATCTAACTTCCTTGCCGCGGATTCACGCAGATTTCCACCGATCAACGAAAGGTTTCTGTTTTATCCTTGTTGATCGGTGTAATCCGTGGCTACAGAATTTCCCGCACATCCCCCACCCGCCTAGTTACGCGTTCTCTGTCCAAATATTCAAGAAGAGGAATGGCATACTTGCGGCTGACGCCCGTCAGTTCTTTGAACTTTGCCACGTCCATCTTTGGGGATTTAGCCTTTTGCGCCGCCACGTGCCGGCGCAACTCTTCGAGCGCGCTGCGGTGAAACACCAGTTCCTCAGAAATCTTGACCAGCAACTTGTCCCGCAGCAGCAATGTGACGATCTTCTGCGCGCGCGCCCTGTCCACCTTGAGGCCCGCAATCACCTCGTGCAGCGCCGGAACCTTCAAACCCGCTACCGCAAAGGCTTCTTCGATTTTCTGCTTTGACTCGGCTTCCTCATCCTTCATCACGACACCGTGACCGGGCAGGCGGACCAGGTCGCCCGCAACTTCGACTTTCTTCTCCCCCGACAGTGAATCAAGGACCGCACTGAAGACTTCCGAGGACGCTTTCACCTGCTCTCGCAACGCTTCCCGGGCAATTCCGCCCACCAGTGAGTTCTTCCGGTGGAACGCCTCGAGCGAACTCACGACGAGTGGTTGGAGACGGGCCAAGGCAGGCGCGTCCACAAACAGGTCACCGATCCGCAGCACTCGCCGCTCCTTCACTGCTTGGGCGAGTCGAGTTTCGAGGAAGTTCTGGGTCCATCCAGTCTCAGCGATGAGCCGCGACGTCCTGATTCCAGCGCAACCACGTCTCTCGATTCGGGATCTCAGGATGGGTTCCGGGGCGCCCGCAGCCAGAATCTGGAGGAAGCCTTCGTGCCCCGGCATCCGCGGGATAGGAGCAGGGTCCAGCACAACACCGCCGCCGATCGTCACGACTGGCGAGAACTGACGGAGAATGAACCGGTCTCCGGGAAGCAACAGCGCTGCCTCGGGAAGTTTCAGCCGTGCAAACGCATCCTCGCCGGGAGCGAGTTGCTTCGTTGCATGGAGCGCGATCTCCACCACCGTCTCCATCGTGTTGGAATGGAAGTGCACCCGTGTCCGGGACTTCAACGGACGCGGAGCCGAGGATAGCAGGCTCAGCCGCACATCCGCGCGGCGCGTCGTGGAGTACGTAGCCAGCGGTGACAGCGTCATGCCGCGCGATAAATCCACAGTGCTTGCGCCCACCAGATTCAGCGCCGTGCGTTGCCCCGCCACCGCAGCATCGGCCGACTTCCCGTGTACCTGCACTCCTCGCACGCGAACTTTTCGGCCAGAGGGAAACACCTCCAGTTCTTCTTCGCGTCGGACGGTGCCCGAAATGAGCGTCCCGGTCACCACCGTCCCAAAGCCCTTCATGGTGAACACGCGATCGACGGGCAGACGGGCCAGAGCAGTGGAATCGCGCGGCGGCACTTCCGCCGCGGCCGCCGTCATCGCCCGTTTCAAATCGTCCAGCCCCGCGCCGGTCAGTGAACTCACAGAAACAATCGGAGACCGCGGCGGCTCCAGAAACGTTCCGCGCAGAAACTCCTCGACTTCCAGCCGCACCACATCGAGGGTCTCCGTATCCACCGCGTCCGACTTGGTAAGCACCGTGATGCCGCGTTGCACGCCGAGCAATTGCAGGATGTCGAAATGCTCCCGAGTCTGTGGCTTGATCGACTCGTCGGCCGCGATTACCAACAGCACCACATCGATCCCACCCACTCCGGCCAGCATGTTGCGCACAAAACGCTCGTGGCCCGGGACATCTACAAAACCGAGGTGCAGCCGTTCGCCGTTCGCGCCGGCCAAGTCCATGTGCGCGAAGCCCAGGTCGATGGTGATTCCGCGGCGCTTCTCTTCCTCCAGTCGGTCCGCATCGATCCCGGTCAGCGCCTTCACCAGCGCCGTTTTGCCGTGGTCGATATGGCCAGCCGTACCTACAATGATCGATTTCATCTGCTCTGAGATCTTACCGGAACAGAACTGCGAGGATCGCACGTGAGAGGAATCGACGGCTTGCGTACACTCCCACCCAGCTCTTACCCTTCCGTGCCTGGCAAAACCCTGCCGCGCACGGATTCAGGCTGCACACCGGTTGGGCAGTTCTGGTTGTGGTTGCAGGAGTGCCCGGCAAATTTGAGGTGTTCCTCCGTCGTCGGATCGAGTTGTTGCCGCCCGGAGATTCAGTTCCTCGCTTCGCCTACCACAGAGCTGCCGAACTGTCCCTGTGTCAGGCCGCCCCGTTTGATCCAGCAAGCCGAGATCGCATCTCAACAGACAGGCCACACCGCGGTGAAAGAGGTTCTCGATCATCTCCGGTCTCTCGTCCTCGCGGCCAAAGCTGGAGGAATCCCGTGCGGTTCGAGGCCAGTGCCCAAAGACCTATGGGCGGTGCTTGGCTCTCATCCCATGATCCACACGGCCGAAGCCGCAATTGTTCCAGCGGGCGATCGTTTCCGCCGGTCAAAGCTGCGGTCTGGCGGTGATTTCTGCCCGCGAGCGGGAAGTCTGGCTCAACGCGGCCAACACATGGGGATTGAAGGAAGCGGGACTGCGCAAACAAGTCGACGGCCTCCGGAAATCTGTGGGACCACCGTGGGGTACCGACCAGAAGACCGCGACAGCGTTTGCACGGCTTGCCTTGCGCTGAGGTCATCGATAGCGGAATGAAGTCAAAATTTCCGGCCATAATGATCGTGTTGGTCCTACCCATCCGCCCCGCCAAATGCGACAATAGAAGCTCTTCCCATGGCCACCTCATTAACCTCTGCCTTTTCTCCGGAGACCCTCCGGCAGCACGGCCTTACGTCCGATGAATACGAGAAGATCAAGCAACTTCTCGGTGGCCGCGAGCCAACGCTGACCGAACTCGGCGTTTTCAGCGTGATGTGGAGCGAGCACTGCTCTTACAAATCATCGCGCGTCCATCTGAAGCGCCTGCCTACGCGCAGCAAGATCGTGCTTCAGGGGCCGGGCGAGAACGCCGGCATCATCGACATTGGCGACGGCTGGGCCTGCGCCTTCAAGATCGAATCTCACAATCACCCGTCGTTCATCGAACCGTTTCAGGGTGCGACCACCGGCGTGGGCGGAATTCTGCGCGATATTTTCACGATGGGCGCGAGGCCGGTCGCGGTGATGGATTCGCTGCGCTTCGGCCCCATCACGAACTCCAAGGACATTTCCCAGAAGGAACTGCACAAGAATCATTCCGTGCTCGACGGCGTGGTCAGCGGCGTCGCTTCCTATGGCAACTGTTTTGGTGTCCCGAACCTCGGCGGCGAAACAAAGTTCGAGCCCTGCTACTCGGGAAATCCGTTGGTGAACGCGTTTGCGCTGGGCCTGGTCAGAAAGAATGAGATCTTCTACGCGAAGGCGGCCGGCGAGGGTAATCCAGTGATCTACGTTGGCGCAAAGACCGGACGTGACGGCATTCACGGCGCGACCATGGCCAGTGAGGAGTTCAGCGAGGCCTCGGAAGCGAAGCGGCCGAACGTGCAGGTTGGCGACCCGTTCCTGGAGAAACTCCTGCTCGAAGCCTGCCTGGAAGCCATGCAGACGGGCGCGATCGTCGGCATTCAAGATATGGGCGCGGCAGGACTGACGTGTTCAACCTGCGAAATGGGCGGGCGCGGCGGCGTGGGCATCGAAATTGAACTCGACCGCGTGCCGCAGCGGGAAACCGGCATGACTCCTTACGAGATCATGCTCAGTGAATCGCAGGAGCGCATGCTGCTCGTCGCGCAAAAGGGCCGCGAGGACGAGGTTTTCCGCGTTTTCGAAAAATGGGGACTTGATGCGGTCGAAGTGGGCAAAGTCACGACCGGCAACAAGCTGCGCGTGCTGGAGCATGGCAAAGTCGTAGCGGAGATTCCGAATCCCGCTCTGACGGACGATGCACCGGTCTACAAGCGTCCGCTGGCCCGATGGGAACCACCGGTGCCACGCGAGATGCCGGAACACGTCAAACTCGGCGGAATTACCGACTTCACTGCGAGTCTGAAGCCGTTGTTGGCCAGCCCTAATATTTGCAGCAAGCGCTGGGTGTGGCAGCAGTATGACCACATGGTGCAGACCAACACAGTCGAAGCGCCGGGGGCCGGCGATGCCGGAGTGATTCGCATTAAAGGCTCGCAGCGCGGCCTTGCGATGGCGCTCGATGGCAACGGGCGCTGGTGCTATCTCGATCCGCGGCTGGGCGCGATGCATGCGGTCGCCGAGGCGGCGCGCAAAGTAGCGTGCTCCGGAGCAACTCCGGTGGGCGCCACGAATTGTCTGAACTTCGGCAATCCCGAAAAACCGAACATCATGTGGCAGTTCTCCCAGACGATCGATGGCATCACCAAAGCTTGCGAGGAATTGGAGATTCCCATCACCGGCGGCAATGTCAGCTTTTACAACGAGACGCTGGGCGAAGGCATTTATCCTACGCCCGTGCTGGGGGTCGTCGGGATTCTCGAGGATGTTCACAAGGCCGCGAAAATGCATTTCGCTGCGCCCGGACGCACGATCGTGCTATTGCGCGCCGGGGATGCGGGCGATATCACCGATGCCGAGAGCGAGTTTGGATCTTCGGAGTACGCGAAAGAAGTTCTGGGTACGCTGTGGGGTTATCCGCCTGAGCTTGATCTGGAGCAGGAAGCCGGGCTGCAGAAGGCTGTGATCGAATTGATTCAGCACGACTTGGTGGATTCGACGCATGATTGTGCAGATGGCGGCCTCGCCGTGGCCTTAGCCGAGAAAGCGCTACCCAAATGTGTAGGTGCGCGGGTGAACCTGGCATCGGGCGGCCTATTTGCGGAGTTCGCCCTGTTTGGGGAAGATGCCAGCCGAATCGTGATCTCCTGCGACCCCAGGCAGGTAACGCGAATCAAAGAAGTAGCGGAGAGGCACGGCGCGACTGCAGAGGTGATCGGAGAGACGATTCCCGAACGGCTGGAAATCTCGCTCGATGGCAAGGTCGTCATTTCCTCGCCCGTTTCCGAGCTGAGTGAAGCCTACGAAGGCGCTTTGGAGTCTGCGTTGCGGACGGATCCCGAGTTGGTGGCGGCGGATTGATTTTCATGTCAAAAGCTTGGATTGCAGAGGATCTGAGGCAAGGTTGAGCTAAACGCTAAGAGCTAGAAGCTACGAGCCAGGAGCGAAATGCTTTCTTCCGACAAATTTCATGACGAGTGCGGCGTAGTCGCAATCTTTGCCCACCCTGAGGCAGAGAAATTGGCTTACCTGGGCCTGCACGCGCTGCAGCATCGCGGACAAGAATCGGCCGGGATTGTCACTTCCGACGGTCTGACTTCGCGGGCACACAAGGCGATGGGCTCGGTGGCCGACATCTTCACCGAAGACGTGCTCTCGAAAATGCGCGGCACCCTGGCCATCGGCCATACGCGCTACTCCACGGCCGGAGACTCGGCGCTGCTGAATGCGCAACCCATCCTGGTGCAATCGAACAAGGGATCGATTGCCGTGGCCCACAACGGCAACCTCACCAACGCGCTCCAGGTGCGCGCACGGTTAGAGAGTCAAGGCTCGATTTTTCAGACCAATAGCGATACCGAAGTCATCGTTCACCTGATCGCGCTTTCCAAAGAGCACACCCTGCCAGAAGCCGTGGCCGATGCGCTGCGGCGTGTCGAGGGAGCATTTTCGCTGGTGATGATGAGTAACGACCGCGTCTTCGCCGTGCGCGACCCGCGCGGGTTCCGGCCCCTGGCGATGGGTCGTATCGCGGCCCTCGAGGGTCAAAAGCACGACACCATCGTGTTTGCCTCGGAGACCTGCGCCTTCGACCTGATCGGCGCTGAATACGTGCGCGACGTGAAGCCGGGCGAACTGATCGTGGTAGGCCCGGAAGGAATCAGTTCTCGGTTTTATTCCACGACCGCACCGCAATCGAGTTGCATCTTCGAGCATGTGTACTTTTCGCGTCCCGACAGCATCGTCTTCGGCCGTGCGGTGCAGACCAGCCGCGAGGAACTGGGCCGCCAACTGGCGCGGGAAGCGGGTGTGGACGCTGATCTCGTAGTGCCCGTACCCGATTCAGGCGTGACCGCGGCGGTCGGCTATGCCGCCGAGAGCGGAATTCCCTTTCGCTTTGCCTTGATCCGTAACCACTACGTCGGTCGGACGTTCATCGAGCCTAGCCAGAGCGTGCGCGACTTTGGCGTGAAGCTCAAGCTGAATCCAGTGCGCTCCCTGTTGCAAGGGAAGCGCGTTGTGTTGATCGATGACTCAATCGTGCGCGGCACCACCAGCCGCAAGATTGTGCGCATGATCCGCAACGCAGGCGCGAAGGAAGTGCACATGCGCATCTCGTGCCCGCCCACGATTTCGCCTTGCTATTACGGTGTGGACACTCCCTCGAGGAAGCAACTCATTGCCGCAAATAAATCGATCGACGAGATTCGCGACTACATTGGCGCGGACTCGCTCGCTTATCTCTCGCTGGAGGGACTCAAGAAAGCTTGCGGCGAGGGCGAGAAAATTTCTTATTGCTCGGCGTGTTACACGGGGAATTACCCCACCGACATTATTGATGTCGACGAAATCCAGCCAGCCGCGGTGCGACGCTAGATTTCTGGAGTGCGTCCGAAAAATTGCTGCACAAAGAAATCGGGGCGACCTCACGGTCGCCCCGCAGTTTTTGGGGCAAGAAACGCTAATTCATCGGGTGAGCGACCGCATCCGGATTGCCGCGAGTCGTCTGAGTTTCGAAGCCTCCAATGAAACCGGAGGCCGAATTCAGGAAGTCGCTGCTCAACTGATCGTAGTCGCCCATGTAAATGGGATTGATGAACAGGTCGTTGCCGTGAGTCGGAGCGAACGGCGCCAAGCCGATGTCGCTCTCGGTGAAGGTGGATCCTTCGTTACTCGACTCGCCGCAGTGACGCCGAATAGCAAAGTTTTCCGCGTCTTCGCGTCGGTCATACCAGCAAACGCCCACATAGCCGCGGCTGTCGACCGCAATTCCGGACTGGAAGTGATCGTGGCCAAGGCCCAGGCGGGACTGGATGTCGCTGTTCACCTTGGTCGGAGCAAATCCCCAGGTATTTCCGCCGTCATAGGATGCGCGGAGGAGAACATCGTCGTAGGCGTAGAAACCCTGAGTCGCCAGCGGATCGGGAACGGTCTTGTTGCGGCCGTCCGCCCAGGTGATGTAGAGGGCACCATCCGTAGCTGTTCCGGAGTGGTCGATCGCCATCGACATATCCAGAAAGTCGCGGAAGTCACCCTGCAGGTAAAAAGAATCCCCACCTGGTTGAACCGAGCCATCCACCGTCACAGGACTGGACAAAGTCCCTTTGGAGTAGCTGGAGATCTGGATGCTGCGCGGGCCCAGCGGGAAATTGCGCCCCAGATTGACCCAGGCAATATACAGCGTGCCCGTGGAGCTGACTGCCAGTTGCGATCCCTGAACGCCCGCGCTGCCGCAGACCGAGATAGCCACGGTCGGTTTTTTCGACCAAGTCACGCCACCGTCAACGGACTCCACGAATTCGATGGCGGTCCTGCCCGGGTAATTCGTGCCGCAACTGTTGCTCTCCGAGGAATCGAAGTCGGTGTAGGAAACCAAAATCCGCTTGGTGTTGGAAGGATCGATGGTCGACCAAGGCTTGTCGAGCAGATGATAGAAGCCGCTCTTGGCGATGGCCGCGACCGGATCGCCCCAGGTCTTGCCGCCGTCCGTCGATGTGTTGATCGAGATGGCAGCCCAAGGGTGGCCACTGGCGTCATCGTAGTCGAAGATCTGGCTGAAGTAGAAGGTATTGGCGTCGGCGCAGTTGATGCCCGGGTCGCCACCCAGAAAGTTATAGGTAGTGGGTCCAGGATTGATGGGGCCGACGTCGGTGAAGGAAGCTCCGCCGTTTGTGGAATACGACGCTCCGCTGAAGCTCTGACCGCCAGCGCCGGTGAAAAAGTAAGGCGTTTCAAAAACGCTGCCAGAGTCGTTATAGCCAACCACTACGCTGTTGCCACAACGTGCAGTGGAGGTCTCGCTCTGGGTAAATCCGCCAAAAGATGAGTAGGCGACATCGGTGGAAGGATTCGACACCGCAACAATTCCCGCCGTCGGAGGCAGGGCTGTGGCGTTCCTGGCCAACTTGGCGCGGGCGATGAAGGTTGGATCTGTCAAGCGCATTCCGTAGATCCTCCAAGCGTCGGCCAAATGCCCGATGTTGGAGTAGCCGTCGAGCATCTGCTGATGGCTCGGCGGGAGCTTGTTGATCGTGGCTTTCACCTGCTGGAGAATCGTGTCGGTTGCCATGACTTTTTCTACCGACAATTGCGACGCCGCAAACGACGAAGCGAAAACAGCCGTGGCAAACGCGCCGGCTGCAAAACGTGAGAACCCTGGTGACTTCATCAACGTGTCTCCTAATCGTGCAGTAGTTCGGTTGTGATTGGGGTGAACGGTTTGATCAGTGTGGGTAGAAAGGGTGTTAATACTGCTTTGGCTAGTAGTAAGCCATCGCCCAAGGTAGGTTGTCCAGTCAAAACGTACGGCCGAGCAGAAAAATGCATTAGTGCTTAGTGGGATTACAATCACACAACAGACTCAAACCCGTGGCTTCCGGGCCTGCGCGACGCGCGGGATGGACTGTAGATCGGCGATGATTTGAACGTCGTCCCATGCAGAGAGCAGATGCCGGACCCGATCCGCAATCGGGCCGCTGATTTCCAAGACGATCCATCCGCCGGGACGTAAAGTGGCATGGGCCTGTGGAAGCAATCGGGCAATGATCTCGATTCCGGTGGGTCCAGCGAAAACGGCGCTGCGCGGCTCAAACTTGCGGACCTCGAGTTGAACCTGATCTTCTTCTGATTCGCCGACATACGGCGGGTTGGAGACGATGAAATCCAAGCCAGAAAGGTTGAGGCCTTCTAGCAGATCCGCTTGATGGAACCGGATACGGTGCTCGAGCTGATGGCGGGCCGCATTGGCGCAGGCGATTTCCAGCGCGGCAGCAGATATGTCGGTGGCGTAGATCTCAGACTGAGGAAATTCCTTTGCCAGCGCCAGGGCAATACACCCTGACCCAGTGCCGACGTCGAGAATGTGGAGCGGGTGCGGTGGGCTCCCTTGCCCGCCATCCACGTCCACACGATCCAACTCCATCACTGTTTCAATCACATGTTCAGTCTCGGGGCGCGGAATGAGCACCGCCGGGCTGACGATCAAGTCCATGCCCCAGAATTCCTGATGCCCAGTGATGTATTGCGCAGGCACTCCCCGCGCTCGTTCGTTGAGGACCGCTTCATAGCGCGTCTGTTCTTCCGCGGTAAGCTCGCGCTCGGGATGCGCGAAGAGATAGGCGCGATCGACGCTGAGCGTGAACATGAGCAGCCATTCGGCGTTCAGACGTGGGGATGGGACCTGGTCCGCAGTGAGGCGGGTGATCGCGGAGGTGAGGGCTTGCTTGAGTTGCACCAGTCTATTTCACCACGGAGACATTGAGGCCCGGACGCAAACAAATCTTTTGCTGCGAATTCTCACTTCGGATTTGTCCCCTTCTGCTGCCACTGATACCCAAGATAGATCATCTGGCCGATGTGGTGCTGCATGTGGGCCGCGCATTGCATGATCATGTCAAGGCGTGTTTTGGCGTCCGTGCCGGCGCCTGAATATCCGGCAGCCCAATCCTCAGACGATTGCGCGCCGATGGTTCGCACGACCATGGCGACCGCGTCATCGAAGCGGTTCAACGCCTCTTCTTTCGAAGGAGGATTCGGGTCGTTAAATTCACGGGGGCGGTCGCGAATATATCCAGTCCCGGCGATCTGAGCGCCAACGTAGTAATTCAAGTTGCCAGTCAAATGGAGGACCAAATGGCCGAAGCTGTTTCCGTACGGGAATGGCTTCTGCCAGAACTGTCTGTCGGTAAGCGGTTCGGCCAGCGCGCGAATGCGGGCCGCATTCGCAAGGTATCTTCTGGCAAGAACGAATACCAGCGTCCCATGGAGTTCGGGCATCCTCTCTCCCACTTCGCGGGCGCGAACGCCCACGTTCCTTCCCTAAACCACGCTGGCGGCTTCCTGCTTCAGCTTTTCGGCCTGATAGTACGTCGTGAGCGCTTCGATTAGCGGTTGCAGCTTGCCGTCCATCACGGCTTCGAGTTGATGGATCGTGAACCCAATGCGGTGGTCAGTCAGCCGGTTCTGCGGAAAGTTGTAGGTGCGGATTTTCTCGCTGCGGTCGCCTGAACCAACCATCGCCTTGCGCTCCTTGGCCAACGCCTGCTGCTGTTTGTCCATTTCGATTTCGTATAGCCGGGACCGCAGCACGCGCATGCCTTTCTCGCGATTCTTGATCTGCGATTTTTCGTCTTGGCAACTGACGACCGTATTAGTCGGAATATGCGTGATCCGAACCGCCGAGTACGTGGTGTTCACGGATTGGCCGCCGGGACCGGAGGAACAGAACGTGTCGATGCGCAAGTCTTTGGCTTCGATCTTGATGTCGACGTCTTCGGCCTCGGGCAGCACAGCGACCGTGACGGCCGAGGTGTGGACGCGTCCTTGCTGCTCCGTCGCCGGCACCCGCTGCACCCGGTGCACGCCGCTCTCATACTTCAACTGCGAGTAGACCCGGTTGCCTTCGATGATGGCGATGACTTCCTTCAGCCCCCCGGCCGACGATTCCGAAGACGAAAGCACCTCGACCTTCCAGCGCTGCGTCTCCGCATACCGCGTGTACATACGGAAGACTTCCGCGACGAAAAGCGTGGCCTCGTCTCCACCGGTGCCCGCGCGGATTTCCAGGATGATATTCTTTTCGTCGTTCGGATCCTTGGGCAGAAGAAGAACTTTCAATTCTTCCTCCACCGTTTTCACTCGGCCTTCCAACTGGTTGAGCTCATCCTGAGCATAGGCGCGCATTTCGGGATCTTTTTCGTCGACGAGTACAGCCTTGCTCTCCGCAATTCCCCTGGTCAGATCCTTGTACTCGCGGTACTTCTCGACAATGGGCGCGATTTCGCTGTGCGCCTTGGCGGTCTTCTGGTATCTCGCCGAGTCGTTGACGATGTCCGGCGAGGCGAGAGCGTTGGTCAGTTCTTCATAGCGGGCTTCGATTTGGTCCAGTCGTTCAAACATCGGAATCTCCCGTAGAGACGTGGCTTGCTGGGTCTCAGTTCGGCCGCGCCCCGGTTCGCGCCACGGGCAGGACGTAACCAGTTACGTCTCTACGGCATTGTAGTGTTGTGAGAAGGCTGAGAGAAAGTATGCGCGGCGGGACCGCTAGGCAATCACCAACTCGCCCCCACGCTCTTTCTCAAGAGACATCGCGTGATCAAGGGCGGTGATGGCGCATTGCGCCATCTCGTCGGACGGAGGCTTCGTGGTAATGCGCTGCAGCCACAAACCGGGCGCAGTCATCAGGGCGAACAGCGATCCGCGGTGCTTGGCCGCGAAGCGGATAATCTCGTAGGAAACTCCAGCAATGACCGGCAGCAAAGCGATACGCGACGCAAAGCGCGCCCAAAACGTCGTGAACGGGACCAGCATGTAGAAGCCGATCGAGATCAGCATCACCGTCATCAGGAAGCTCGTGCCGCAGCGCGGATGATACGTCGAATATTTCTGCACGGCTGCGACGTTGAGCGGATCGCCATTCTCGAAGGCAAACACCGTTTTGTGCTCAGCGCCGTGATACTCGTAGACGCGGCGAATGTCCTTCCAGAGCGACACTCCCCAAATGAACAATAGGAACAGCAGCAGGCGGATGCCGCCGTCGATCAGGTTGAAAACAATTCGTCCGCCCAGAGCGGGGTCGATCTTCTTGAGTTCCGTGGCCGCCAGCAGCGGAATGTACTTGTACATGAAAATGAAGAAGGCCAGCGAGATCAGGAGATTGCCGACTGCCAGCCAGTTGCTTACCGTGGCAGCCTTCTCGCGGGAATGGCTTTGCAACTGGGAAGAATCCGCCGCGCTTTGAGCCGACACAACAACCGTCTCCGCAGGACCATGCTCTTGGCCCGCCTGCATGATGTCTTCGATAGCGACGTTCGCCGAGAATCGCAGGGCGCGGTAGCCAAGATTCATGGCATAGCCCAGCGTCATGACGCCGCGCACGATGGGCCACGCCATCCATTTATGCTTCTCGGAGGGCCGTTCGAGCGGTTCGCTCATCGTTACGACTTCGCCAGAGGGTTTGCGGCAGGCGATCGCCCAGGCGTGCGGGGAGCGCATCATCACTCCCTCGAGCACGGCTTGTCCGCCGACCAAGGTTTCTTCCCCGCTTTCGAGGGCGGGCAGAAGTTGTACGGCGGCGAGGAATCGCAGGTGATTTCGTAGTTTACGCACAGCTATTTTGATGCTCCTGACAGCAACGCGACGCACCTTCTAGGGTACCACAGGCGGCCCCTCGTATAGGATTGGGGCAGACACAAGCTAAGTCGAAGTAAGTGCAAGGGTTAGGCTGGGACGAGAGCAACAGCCGCTGGCCTCAGCGTTAGCATCGGAGATTCATGCAACGGTTGGCAACAGCTTGCGAAGCCATCGCCTCGACGACAAAGAAACTGCTTAAAACTGGGATCGTCGCGGACTATCTACACTCGCGCTCGACGAACGAAGCGGCCGTGTCGGCGGTCTTCCTTTCGGGGCGGGCGTTTCCGGCTTGGGAAGAAACCACTCTGCAGGTCGGCGAGCGCTCGCTTTGGCAGATTGTGGCCGAACTATCAGGGAAGAATGAAGGTGAGCTCAGCGGCGCGTATCGCCGCCACGGCGATCTGGGAGCGGTCGCAGGCGAAGTTCTTCCCCAGGCTATCGATCAGGGTCTGGATGTGTTGGAAGTGGAACGATCATTTCGTCAGATTGCGGCGGCGCGTGGACCCGCGGCGAAGGCAACTGCCGTACGCAATCTGATTTCTCGTGCGACGCCGCTCGAGGCCAAGTACATCATCAAGATCATCACCGGCGATCTCCGCATTGGCTTGAAGGAGAGCCTGGTCGAGGCAGCGATTGCCCGGGCATATGGCGGAACGCTGATCGAGGTGCAGCGCGCCAACAACCTCCTCGGCGATCTAGGGGAAACGGTTCGACTGGCGTCCCAGGGAAAGCTCGGCGCAGCGGAAATGCGGCTATTCCATGCTCTGGGATTCATGCTGGCCAGTCCGATCGAGTCACCCGAAGAGGGTCTGAGTTACTTCGCGGAGGTCGCAGTGGAAGACAAGTATGACGGTATCCGGGCTCAAGCCCACGTGGCAGGAGGCGAGGTGAAGCTCTTCTCGCGCACGCGGGACGAGATTACAGAATCGTTCCCGGAGTTGCCCGACGTCCTGGCCGAACTGGCGCACACCGCCATCCTGGACGGAGAAATTGTGGCCTGGGACTATCAGGCAGGACGCGCACGGCCCTTCAGCGTCTTGCAGCAGCGGCTGGGCAGAAAGAAAGTCAGCGACAAGATGCTGCGGGAAATTCCGGTCGCGTTCCTCGCCTTTGACGTCTTGTATGCCGGAGGCAATTTAGTGATAGACCGTCCGCTGCGCGAGCGCTCGCAAATTCTGGATGGCTTGCTGACGGAGAACCATCGCTCTCCCCAAGCAGACCTGCGATCACGAAGGAAAGCGGGCAAGACGGGAACCCAAGGGAAGCTGTCATTCGGAAACGAAGAAGAGCCAGCAGTTGCGCACGTCATTCGCGCCCCGGTGTTTCGCGCCTCATCCGCCAAGGAACTGGAGGAGTTGTTTGCGGCTGCGCAAGAGCGAGGGAACGAAGGCTTGATGATCAAGAATCTCGACTCGGTGTATTCCCCGGGCAAGCGTGGCAAATCGTGGCTGAAGATGAAGCGTGAACTCGCCACGCTGGATGTCGTCGTCACTGCGGTCGAGTATGGACACGGCAAGCGCGTGGGCGTGCTCAGCGATTACACCTTCGCCGTATGGGACGGCGACCGACTGGTAAACATCGGCAAGGCATACTCCGGCCTGACCGACGCTGAGATCGCGGAGATGACCCAGTGGTTTCTCGATCACACCGTGGAAGATCAGGGGTTTCGGTTGGTGGTTGAGCCCAAGGTCGTATTGGAAGTGGCTTTCAACAACATGATGAAGTCCGACCGGCACGAGAGCGGCTACGCTCTGCGCTTTCCGCGAATTGTGCGCCTGCGGCCCGACAAATCGGCGGAAGAAGCGGACACGATCGAGCGCGTGCGGGAAATTCCGTTGTCCGCTATCTGACACGGATCTCTTCACCGCAGCGAGCCCCGCTCCGCCGCATTAGCATCCAAGCTGATGCAAAAACCAGAGCAGGGCTCTCTGCAAAATCAAGCAACAATTTCATTTTCCGACAACGAGAACGACGAAGCTATCCGGAAGAATCGGAGGCCGCGGGTGTGGATTGTCCGCCGTCGGCGCGGGCCTGGGACCGAACTGCGCCGTCACTACAAACACGTTGTGTGTCTTGGAATCGAGCGCCAGCGTGCGCGCTCCTTTCTGTGTCGGCACGTTCTCCGCCACGCTGAACTTGTCGGGCGACTCTTCTTTCACCACGGTGAGCACACCGTCAGCGCCGCAGGAAGCGAAGGCCAGCCCAGTTTCGGCATCGAAGGTGGTCGCGTCGACGCCCTCGCCAATCGCCGGCGTGGCCAGAACTTTGCCACTGTCCGCGTCCACGACCGCCATCATCTTGTTATCGCAGCCCACGAACAGGCGGCGGTTCTTGCGATCGATGGAGAGTCCGCTCGGCTCGGTGCAAGGCGCCAGGGGCCACTTCGCTTTCACTTCCAGCTTGTTCGGATCAATGGCCACGAGTTCGCTTTTGTCCTCGATGTTGACGAAGATCTCGCCTTTCGCATCACTGGCCGCGAACTCCGGTTTGCCATCCAGTTTGATCGTGCCCAGCACTTTTCCGCTCGCGGCATCGACGGCCGTCGAATCCTGGCTGTGTCCGTTGAAAGTGAAGACCCGCTTCGTCGCTGGGTCGTACAGAATAGCGTCGGGATTGTCGCCTACTTTCACTTTGCTGCTGGTCGCTAGCGTCTTAAGATCGAAAATGCTGACCGTGCCTTCCCGCCCGTTGCTGGTGAACCCGCGTCCCAGTTCCGGCGCCAAGGCGATGCCATGCACGCCCGGAGTGTCGGCGATGTCACCAACGCTCTTGCCTGAATCCGCATCGACCACCATGACGTGGGTGCCGCGCGAGATGTAGATGCGCCGCGCGTCGGAGTCGGTGGTCAGATAGTCCCAGCCTCCGTCTCCGCCCACCTTGTAGGTTGTTACTACGTGGTATCCCGGACCAGCCGCGGCCAACGCCACCGCCGCCAGGGACACACTGATGATGGATACCAACCACTTGGACTTCATTCGCATCACTTCCTCCTCGTAACTGTTTGGAATCGCGATGCCATTCCGGGGCCCCTTCCCGGGTCGTGCACCACGTTTTTTGCATCGAAACCCGTAGGATCCGAACCGAAGTAACTTTACCTCATTTCGAAGGTGAACCTAGACTCTTCTTATCTATGGACGTCCCCCAGTCACGTTTTTCGGGCCAAGACACGCAGCCAAAGCCCGCGCCAATTGCGGATCCCCGCTTGCAGCCGACGCCAGATTACGGCGCTCTAGGGCCCGGCTCTGATATTGCCGGGAGCGGACCAATCTCGATCCCGGGTTCCGTTCGGCGGCCCGTGAACCCGCGGATCCTCGCGTCGGTTTTCGCGGCGGCGCTCGGAGTGCTCCTTGCAGTTCTGACCGCGAACGCTGGCACCGCGTATGCTGCCTGGTCAAGGTTCTCCAATCTTTTTTCCGTGCGCGAGGTCGCGCCCACTTCTGCCAAAGACTCCCGCCAACTCGATCGCATGAAACCGCAGAAGCAGGCTGAGGCCCTTCTCGAACTCGCGGTTGGCCATAGCGACGGCGCCGTGGATCAGATTTCGTCCCGGGTCGATCGCTGGCAGGGAAAGGTAAAGTGGAACTCGCAGATCGCGACCCTGACAACCGCCGCGCTCAACTCCCGCGACCTGCGCGTGCGCGAGTCCGGCATTGAAGTCGAACTGGCGGCTTATGGACTGGCCAAGAACTCTGCCAGTCTCGATTATGTATTGAAGAGCACCGAATCTCCCGATCACGCGCAGAAGATTTGGGGGCTGTGGGCGCTCGGCTTGATAGGGAACCGTGGCGTCGAACCTGACCGTGTCGTGCAGGTCTTAACTTCTCATCTGAAAGATTCCGATGAAGACTCGCGACGCTGGACGGTCGAAGGCTTGGCGTTGGCCGGTTCGACTCAAAGCATCGAGCCTCTGCTGAAGACCATGCATGATGATCCCTCCGCCAGCGTGCGCGAGAGGGCCGCGTGCAGTCTGGCGGAGTCCGGCATGTTCACGCACGAGCAGCGCCTCTCCGCAGTGCCACAATTATTGGGCTACACCGACGATCCCGCGCTCGATGCCCAGACGCACACCTGGGCCTTCCAGGCGCTGCATGACATCACCGGCCTGCGATTACCCAACGACTCCAACGCCTGGCGCAGTTGGTACGGGTCTTCGAAAGTCGATTAATCGAGAAACGTCGATCGACTTGCTTGTGCCGTAAAAGTCTTTTGTCGGCGTTAAAGTCTGTGAAACAATCCAGCACCGAAGGGAACTCCCCGACGAGGCCCATGGAAAAACTCAATGTAGTTGTTGCTCTTACCACAAGAGAGAACGATTACCAGGCAGAACAGGCAGTCGCTGTAGCCGAAATGGCCACGCGACTCGGCGTTAAGATTCAGATCATCTATGCTGACAACGATGCCGTCAACCAGACCCAGCAACTCATCAAGATCATTCAGGACCCGGCGCAGCATCCCACCGCCATTCTCGTCGAACCCGTCGGAACTGGAATGCCGCAGGTCGCGAAAGCGGCAGTTGGAGCTGGTATCGGGTGGGGAATCATTAATAGCGATCCTGACTACATCGCCGAACTTCGTCGCGCTGGCGAGGTTCCGGTTTTCTCGGTCAGCACCGACCAGTCCGAAGTCGGACGCATCCAAGGGACGCAAATGGGCGTCCTCGTTCCCGAGGGCAACGTTCTGTATATCGAAGGCCCCTTCAACAGCACGGCGACTCAACTGCGGACGAAAGGAATGCTTTCCACCAAACCGGCTGCGGTCCAACTAAAAATGCTCAAAGGCGACTGGACCGAGCGCAGCTCGCATAACGCAGCCAAGTCCTGGCTCTCACTCGGATCCTCGCGCGAGCTCCATATCCAAGGAGTCATCTGCCAGAACGACGCAATGGCCATGGGCGCCAGAAAGGCGTTTGTCGACCTCACGGAGAAGGATCGCGAGCAGTGGTTGAGCATCCCCTTCACGGGTTGCGACGGTGTCACCAAGACCGGTCAGGACTGGGTATGCCGCGGACTCTTGAAGGCCACCATCGTCACCGCTCCCGCAGCCGGAACCGCGCTTGAGATCCTGGCGAAAGCCGTTAACGCCGGTTCCATGCCTCCGGACCGCACCTTGATTCCGCCCCGGTCCTTCCCGCCCATCGAGGAACTGCGCGGCAAGAAAACAAGTGGCTAGTGATTAGTCGCTGGTAAAAGCCCGTCACCGCAGCTTCGCCGAAGCACTAGCCACCAGACCTGTTTTTTCACTCAGCCATCTTCGCCACGTGCACGTTAAATCCCGTCTTCGGCAGCAGCGAAGTCAGCGAGAACGCCTTGAATCCGTCCCCCGTCACTTCTGTGTGACGGTAGACCCCGGGCTCACTCTCGATCATCTCCCTGCGTCCTTCCATATCTCCCAGGAAGGCCTGTGCCTGGCTCACGCCTACCTCAACTTCCTTCGCTCGTGTGACCACCGCCTCGGATGCATACGACCGGACCAGCTTCGGCCAATATTTCTCCAGCAGATCTGTGCTGGCAAACACATCGGCCCAGATGATGCGCCCGTTCACCGCTACCACCACACCCACAGCGTTGCGATCGCGCAGTTGCCGGATCAGGCTCTGGTAGTTCTGCTCGATCGGCTTGGCCACGGCATCCACCTGCTTCCTGACTTCCGCGTTTTCATTTACTTTGGCGTACGAGGATGTTTGCGCAATCTCCGTTGCCACCTCGGGAGCCGCGGCCGTGACCTCGACCGTCTCCATCGCCGCCTGCTGCTTGCGTACCTCCGCCCAAACCTGGCTCTGGTCCTTCTCGGCCATGGCCTTGGCGCGCACCGACGGCTGCGCCATCATCGCCATAGGAGGATGAGCACGCGCTGTTGGACCGCCGATCGTGCTGCCGTACATCGCCTCCGACGCTCCGAAATTGTTGCTGGTCGCGACCCACCGCCCCGGCTCCACGCAGAACACGCTCAGATCTACCGGATCGCTCTCCGCCGGAACAATGCGGTCTCTGCCGATCACCCGATCCTGCTTGCCTCCGGAGACGATTTCTCCGGCCAGCAATAGCAGCGGCCGTTTGGAATTGTTGACCAGCACCAGCCGGTTCACCTGCGCGCCCTCGCTCCGAATCGCTGGCGCCGGATGCCGCCGAATCAGCCCCTGCACATTGCCCGCTTCCGTAACCACGACTTCTCCCGACCGCAAGCCCTCATCCAGAGTCAGAAACTCACCCGTCGGATAACTTTTCGCCGCGACCACCGGAAACACCGTCAGATTGCCATGCCGGATCGGCTCCAGCACCTTGTAGCCCGGCGCCGGAGTCACCTCTCCCGCGCGAGCTTCGCGCTGATTCACAACTACGACGCCAGCCACCACGACCAGTAACGCCAATGGCAATAAAATCTTCGGATTCATAGACGCCTCCCCCCTCGTTCGGATGAGCGCGCGACCACTCCCAGAATGCGGCACCTCATTTCTCGCGTGCTTTGCGAGAAGTGGGGGTTTTGCCCGGCCGCACCGCCCATCTCGACTCCATGGAAAGAACGAAAACACCCGCGTGGCCTTGCGATCAAAATTCGCACCGCGCTCAGGCTAAGCGTCTCGTTTTAGGCATCCGAGGTGCAGAAATCGGCGCTGGCAATCCCGTCCGCTGCTATTCCCCTGTAAAATTGGATCAGCGATTCTGGAGCCACTTCCGCATTGTCTTTTCTCGACCAACTAAATCCGCAGCAACGCGAAGCCGTCGAAACCACCGAAGGCCCTGTGCTGATCCTGGCCGGCGCCGGCAGCGGCAAAACGCGCGTCATCACGTACCGCATCGCCTACCTCATCGAGCACAAAGGCGTCCTGCCGGAATCCATCCTGGCAATGACCTTCACCAACAAGGCCGCCGCCGAAATGGGCGAGCGCGTCGAAAAACTGGTCGGCGGCCTCAGCGTCGCCAAGCCCGTCATCTCGACTTTCCATTCGTTCTGCGTTCGCGTGCTGCGCCGCGACATTGAAGCCCTGCGCATCCCGTCGGCCACGCCCGGGCAGCCGCCCATCGGTCACACCAAGAACTTCGTTATCTACGACGAGAGCGATCAGCAAGCCGTGGTCAAAAGCGTAATGAAGCGCCTCGGCCTTGACGACAAGCAACTCACGCCGCGCACCGTTCTGGGCCGCATTTCCTGGGCGAAGAATCACATGCTCGACCCGCAGGAACTCTACCTGCAATCAGCCGATCCCAAGACCGAGAAGATTGCGCATCTGTATGAGGAGTATCGCAAGGAACTGCGCAAAGCGAATGCCCTCGACTTCGATGACTTGCTGCTCGAAGCGGTACGTCTGCTGAAGTCCGCGGCGCACGTGCGCGACTACTACAACCGCCGCTTCCAATATCTGCTGATCGACGAGTACCAGGACACGAACCGCCCGCAGTACGAACTCATGCGCATGCTCGCCGGAGAGCGTCACAACGTATGCGCGGTCGGCGACGAGGACCAGTCGATTTATTCCTGGCGGGGCGCCGACATCCGCAACATCCTCGAATTCGAACAGGATTTTCCCGCGGCCAAAATCATCCGCCTCGAGCAGAATTACCGCTCCACGCAAAACATCCTGCAGGCAGCGTCGGCAGTGGTTGCCAACAACCTCCGCCGCAAAGGCAAGAATCTTTGGACCGCTCGCCAGGGCGGCACCAAGATCGGCTACTACGAAGCTCCCGACGGCGAGAACGAAGCCCTGTTCGCCGCCGATCACATCGCCAAGTATTTGCGTGAAGCCACCGAGAAGGGCGAAACTCCGCGCGCCGCCGTGCTCTATCGCACCAATTCGCAGTCGCGGCTGTTTGAAGAAGCCATGCGCCGCTACGGACTGAAGTACCACGTGGTCGGCGGATTCTCGTTCTACGAGCGCTCCGAGATCAAAGACCTGATCTCATACCTCAAAGTCATCCAGAATCCCGACGACACGATTTCGCTGCTGCGCGTCATCAACACTCCCACCCGCGGCATCGGCAAAGGCACCATGGACACGCTGGAACGGCTCGCCCTTGAGACTGGCCTGTCGCTGTGGGGCGCGATCGGCGAAGCCATCCGCCGCCAACTCCTGCCGCAGCGAGCCCTGTTGTCGCTAAACAATTTCCAGCAGTTAATCGAAGACGCCCGCGCTATGCTGGCAGGGAACTTTGAAGAGCAGCTTGACGGAGATGTGGCGCGGGCGCCCTCGCCCGCGAATGCCGACAGCGTTGCAGACGCAGTCGAGCGCGACTCCGGTCCCGAAGGGACGGAATTCGATAGCCCAGGACGACAGTTCGGGGTAGGCGAAGGGGAGGCAGCCAGTCCCGTCAGGAACGGCACTCGCTCGGACGATGCCACCGCTTTCGATCCCACCGAGTTTGGAAATTTCTCCTTCGACTTCGGTGCCGCCGAAACCAACGACCGAAGCGCTGGCGTCCCGCCGGCCGAACTGCCCGACGGGGAGGCAGCCACCAGGCCGCCAGAACCGCAGATCGCTTCAACGCCAGATTCCTTTCCGGCCCCCACCGTGAGCACCGCCGACCTCCTGAAGTTCCTCATCGACCGCACCGGCTACATCAAGCTGCTCGAGGAAGAAGACACGCCCGAGGCCTTCTCCCGCATCGAAAACCTGCGCGAACTGGTCAACGCAGCCATGGACTCGCGCGACCGCGCCGAAACCCTCGACGAGTTCCTGGACCACGCCGCCCTCGTCGCTGACGCCGACGATTATGACGCCCGCGCCCAAATCACGCTGATGAGTCTGCACGCGGCCAAGGGCCTGGAATTCCCTTTGATTTTCCTCAGCGGCCTCGAAGAGGGACTCTTCCCGCACTCCCGCACTATGCTCGTCCCCGAAGACATTGAAGAAGAACGCCGCCTCTGCTACGTCGGCATGACCCGCGCCATGGACCAGCTCATCCTGACCCGCGCCGTCTATCGCCGCAGATACGGCACAGACTTGCCCGAAGCCAGCGTCCCCTCGCGCTTTCTGGAGGAAGTCCCCGCTCCGTTGCTCGAAGAGTTGGGCACAAGGCGTGCCAGCACGACCCGTGTGGGGACGGGCACTTTTGCCCGTCCCGCGGGGCGAAGCCCCGCAGCCTACGAAACCGAGACTACCCACTATTCCTACGAAGACGAAGACCAGAGTACGTCCTGGCACTCCGGGGATAGTAGCCGAGGCCCAACCCGCGCCCCGAAGCCGACTGCGCCAGCCCGTCCCTACAACTCCATCGAGAACATCGCCGAGTTCTTCGCCAGCCGCGGCAAGAAGTTCACCGTCCCCAAAACGCCGGTCGAAGAGCCCGCCGGCAAGCGCGGATTCCGCCCCGGCCAGAGGGTCCGCCACCCAAAATATGGCGAGGGTACGGTTTACCAGCGCGAAGGAGAAGGCGAAGAAGCCAAGATTACGGTACAATTTCCTCGCTTCGGCTTGAAGAAGCTGGTAGAGAAGTATGCCCAGCTGGAGCGGGCGTAATGGCGGGAACGCCGCCGGTCTCAAGTCCGGAAAAGGGGGGCGCAGCCCATGTTTGTGACCAGTGCGGCGCTGACCTGAGCAGATTCATTCCTGAGAGAAGCAGGCTTGGACCATTGGCTGGGAGGAGATTGGGCAGGAAAAAAGTGTGTGCTGCTGCGGCCGCGCGAATACTCAACCGGTCGGGTCGAATGGGACCACCTGAGTATTGAACAACGGCGCTCGATTCTGAAGAGAACGCTTTTCCCATGTCTGTTCTTTTTCGGGATCTTAGCTTTTGCAGGCGCCGTCGGACGAGGAGTACAAGGTAACCGCATTTCGATCGACCAAGCGGCCGACGGCTGTCTCGAAGGACTTGTCGGGGGATGGGCATTCAGTCTTGTTCTCTGGTTCCTCCTCTATCGAAATGTTCGTCCGTCGATCCGCCGAACGCGCAGGCCTGGTGGTGCATAGAGTGCGGTATAGCGGATACGACAATCTGAATAATCTGTAAGTGAAAGAGGAATTAATCTAACTCATGGCAAACACATCCAAGCTCACCAAAGAAGAACGCAAAAAAGCCAAACGCACCGCCCGCAAGAAACGCAAGGCGGAAAAACCGCTCAAGCCCCGCGATTATCCCCGCGGATCGAAAAAGCCCAAGGTCAAGAAACTGGCCCGCGGACAGGCGAAGCGGTAAGGCAGGGAATTAGCATCGGGCACTTGGCATTTAGCCATCGTCGTTATCCGGGCGAAAAAGGAAACGTCGCTGGCTGAATGCTGAGTGCTGATAGCTGAGAGCTGAATTCAGGAGACCACAACCGCTTGTCGCCATCATCAACGGAACCCGCCGAAGTCATTCGTACTTCCGACAACCAACTTTTCTGCTGCAAGTCCATCGACAAGCTGATCGCCGAATCCGAATCTCCAGGCCAGCGCCTGCAAAAGACGCTCGGCCCCTGGTCGCTGACAGCACTCGGCATCGGCGCGATCATCGGCTCCGGCATCTTCGTCCTCACTGGCACGGCCGCCGCCGGAGAATACTTCCAGGCTCCGTCCATCCTGCACGCGCAGGTGCTCGACATCATCGTGAACTTCGTGCGCGGCGGAGGCACCGCCGCCGTCCTCATGCACGGACGCCCGCCTGCCGGCCCCTCCATCGCCATCTCGTTTTTCCTGGTCGCAATGGCCTGTAGCTTCGCCGGTCTCTGCTACGCCGAACTGGCGTCGATGATCCCGATCGCCGGCAGCGCCTACACGTATTCCTACGCGACCCTCGGTGAAATCTTCGCCTGGATCATCGGGTGGGACCTCATCCTCGAATACGTCGTGAGCAACGTGGCAGTCGCCATCAGCTTCAGCGCCTACACCAAAGCGCAACTCTCGTCGTTCGGCCTCAACTTGCCCGATCGATGGTCGACGCCCGTTTGGGAGTCTGGTCACTGGACGGGCGCTTATTTCAACATCCCCGCCTTCCTCATCATTTTCATTCTCACCGTGCTTCTAGTACGCGGCATCCGCGAGTCGGCCGAAGCAAATAACATCATGGTCGCCATCAAGATTGGCGCCATCCTGATCTTTCTCATGGTCGGCGGCGCGCTGGTGCACAGCAGCAACTGGAAGCCCTTCGCTCCCTCCGGATTCGGCGGCATCGTCACCGGGGGCGCCATCGTCTTCTTCACCTACATTGGTTTCGATTCGGTCTCCACCGCGGCCGAGGAGGCGCGCAACCCGCAGCGCGACCTGCCCTTCGGCATCATCACTTCTCTGATTGTTTGTACCGTGCTCTACGTGGGCGTCTCCATTGTGTTGCTCGGCATGATGAAGTACACGACCTTCGTCTCCGGCGAAGCCGCCGATGCGCCCGTGGCCTACGCGCTGAAAGCACTCGGCGCCAGCCGCTGGTCGCGGTCGGTTATCGTGATCGGTGCGCTCACCGGCATGATCTCGTCGCTGCTCGTCTTCCAGTACGGCCAAGCCCGCATCTGGTACGCCATGTCGCGCGACCGCCTGTTCCCGAAGATGTTTTCCCTCGTCCATCCCAGGTTCAAAACCCCCCACGTCTCCACCTGGATCGCGGGCTTCGCCGTCGGCATCCCGTCCGGAATTTTCGCCATCAGCGACGCCGCCGACCTGTCAAACATCGGCACGCTGTTCGCGTTCGTGCTGGTATCGCTGGGCGTGATCATCCTGCGCCGCACACAGCCCGATCGCCCGCGCGTCTTTAAAGTGCCGCTGGTGCCGTGGTTCCCCCTGATTTCGATCACTCTCTGCGGCGGCCTGATGACGGGCCTCACCGTCATCACGTGGCTCCGCTTCGTCGTGTGGCTAGGCCTCGGACTGCTGATCTACATCTTCTACAGCCGCCACCGCAGCGAGTTCGCGAAGAAGTAGCGGTTAGAAGATTCGAGCTGTCGGCTGTTCGCTCTCAGCCATCAGCAAAAACGCACTGTCATCCTGAACGAAGCAGCCCGATTCGCGCATGCGAATCGGGCTGCGTAGTGAAGGACCTCTGTACTCCCATTCGCCAGCGGTGACCTCAAAGGGAGTTCTCCGGCGATCTGGCGTCCGTCTCCTACTTCGCCCACGCTCCCGTCAGGAAAAGATACCGTTCCCGCAAATCATCTTTGTGCGCCGCGGACTTCGCGTCCAGAAACATCACTTGCCATCCGTCCGCTGCTGAGTAGCCGGGCCACTTCGGCAAGCCCGGCCCGTTTGGGTCTCCGCTCCGCGCGAAGTTCGCCCAATACTTCTGCATCGCTTCGCTGAGCTGCCGATCTTCCGCTCTCCACGCGACCCCAGCTTTGGAATCGAGTTGCCCAAACACATACTCAATCTCAGACGAGTGGAACGCGCCCAGCTGCGGACCTTTCGGATCCGACGGAGGCCCCAGATCAAAGCGATAGCGATAGATCGGCTGTTTCCCCGTCTTGGCCTGCGACTCCATCCACTCCCACGTTGAAAACGCGATGAAGCGGTCTCCGGCGAAATCCTCAGCAGAGCGCAGCGCTCGCTCAGAAGTATCGGACGGATAAAGCCGCAAGAACTCCGCCGCCTTCTCGCCGAATTCCTTCTGCGCCGTCGCTTGCAGGCTCTCAGCCGTCGGTTTTTGAGGAGAGAATGCGATCTCGAAGCTGCCTTCGTCGTGATTCCATCCCGCCAGCAGCGGTACGTCGTTTTGCTTTCCCGCCACAAAGATGACCGGCACCGATTGTGGCAGAAAATATCCATCCACGTCGGGATCAAAATCAAACCCTGGAGACTGTGGCGGCGCGAAGGCGTCGAGCAGTTTCTGGGCCGGAATCGCTCGCAATTCGCCCAGCGTACTCACTCCCAGTTTCGCGCTGACGGTCTTGACGTCCTTTTCTTCCCGCACCGACCGCGGCTCGAACGAGAGACCACCGCTATAAAACGCGCCGCCGCTCTCTCCAATCGCCTTCTGGAACAGACCTTTCGATAAGGGCGAGGCTATCTGCGCGCTCACGGAAAACGATCCCGCACTTTCCCCGAAGATGGTCACATTGCCTGGATCGCCGCCGAACGCCGCGATATTGTCATGCACCCACTGCAGCGCTGCTACTTGGTCGAGCAAACCGTAATTCCCCGCGGCATTCCTCCCAGACTCTTTCGCCAGTTCCGGATGCACGAAAAAACCGAAGACGCCCAGCCGATAATTCATGCTGACCACGATTACGCCCTGCTGCGCCAGATACGTTCCATCCTGCCGCGGCTCCGAAGTGGTTCCTGCAACGAATCCTCCGCCATAGATCCAAACCATCACCGGCAGCTTCGCGCCCGAAGTTGGCGCCGGGACCCACACGTTCAACGTCAAGCAGTCTTCGCTGCCGCCGGCGTCGCGAAAATTCATATCGCCAAACACTTTCCCCTGCATGCAATGTGCGCCGAACTCCGTGGCCTTGCGCACACCGCTCCACTTCTCCGCTGGAACGGGCGGCTTCCAGCGCAGATCCCCCACCGGCGGCGCGGCGTAGGGGATTCCAAGAAACGCGTGCACCGCCCCGTCGTCCTTGCCCTCGACCATGCCCGAAGCGGTTTTCACTTGCGGCCCCGACGACGCGCCAAACAAGGCCAACGGCAAGGCCAGCATTGCCCATACGACCAGCGACCTGCGAGCGATCTCTGCGTTCATACGCTCTCCCTCAACGTAATTTGAGAACAGCGAATTGTAACGGAAACGATCGTCGGAATGAGGTCGCCGCTCTCTCGCAAAACTCGTCACAAGAATCTACAATCAGATTCATGACCGCAGCAGTTGACCGGCCGCCGAATGCCTTCATCCGTCAGCTTCCCAAAGCAGAGTTGCACCTGCACCTCGAGGGCGCGGTCGAACCCGCGACCCTGCTCGAACTCCGCAAACTGCACGGCGATCACGCCACGCTCGCGGAGGTCCAGGGCCTCTATGGCTATACCGATTTCCAAAGTTTCCTGATGGCCTTCAAGGCAGTCAGCGCGCACCTGCGCGGGCCCGACGACTACGAACTCATTACGTACCGCCTGATGCAGCGGTTGAAAGAAGAGAACGTGCTGCATGCGGAGGTCTATGTTGCGGTTGGCGTCTGCCTCCGCCGCAAGCAGGATTTCCCCGCAATCTTCGAAGGTCTCGAACGTGGACGCGCCCGCGGTGCGCGCGATTTCGGCGTATCTCTGTTATGGATTTTCGACGCTACCCGCCATTTCGGAGTCGAGGAAGCGCAAAAAGTTTTCGAGCTCGCGGCGCGCTACCGCGACCGCCATGTCGTCGGCGTAGGCATTGGTGGCGATGAACTGAAGGCCCCACCAGAGCTTTTCCGCGGCGTCTACGCCTACGCTGCCGACCAAGGCTTGCGACTGACGGCGCACGCCGGTGAGACCGGACCAGCGGAATCCATCTGGGGAGCGCTCAACCTGCGCGCCGAGCGCATCGGCCACGGCCTCACCGCCGCCCAGGACGCGGACCTGATCGAAGAGCTCGCCCAGCGCCAGATTCCGGTCGAGCTCTGCATCACCAGCAACCTTCGCACCGGAGTTTGCAAGTCGGTCGCCGAACATCCTACGAAGAACTATTTCGACCACGGCGTCATGATCACGCTCAACACCGACGACCCGGCCCTGTTCGGAACCACCCTTTCACGCGAATACCAGCTCGCCCAGGAAACTTTCGGATTCACCGACGAGCACCTGAGAGAACTGGCCCGCAACTCTTTCGAGGCGTCGTTTCTCCCCGCGGAAAAGAAACTCGAGCTTTTGAGCCTGTTCGACGCAGCTGCCGCCAGGTAATCGGCGAGCATAAACTGAAACCATGTAGCGACAACCGCCTGGGCTGTCCGACTTGGGTTTGCCCTGAGCAAGGTCGAAGAGGCGAACCCCGGCCGCTCCAGTCCAAGGCTGTTGTAAAATCACCGGACGCTCTGCGGCTGAATTATCATCCGGCATGAAGACCCTGAAAATTTCCGCAGTAGCGACGATTGCAGCCATGCTGGCGTGGTGGCTCGGCTTCGCGCACAAGATCTGGCCCGCCCATTCGCAGCTCGCGGCTTTCCTGCTGGCCTTCGTGATCGGTACCGTGCTTCAATTCACATGGCCGAAGCCGGACGAGCACTCGTAAGGCAAGGCGAGGCATCAAACAGGGTCAACCTCGCATCTCGCTTTTCTGAGATCTGAGATCTGAGATCTGAGATCTGAGATCTGAGATCTGAGATCTGAGATCTGAGATCTGAGATCTGAGATCTGAGATCTGAGATCTGAGATCTGAGATCTGAGATCTGAGATCTGCCTATGCCGATCTGCCCCATCCTCCAACTCGGCGACCCGCTCCTACGGCAAAAGGCAGTGCCGGTCGCAGATCCCACGGCGCCGGAAATCCACGACCTCGTCCGCGATCTCGCCGATACGCTCTCTCATTGGCGCTCCACCACCGGCTACGGACGCGCCATTGCCGCTCCCCAACTCGGCGTCTTGCAGCGTGTCATCTTTCTAAAACTCCCCGATGCCGAGCCGTGGCCGCTGATCAACCCGGAAATCATCGAACGTAGCGGAGAGAAGATCACCGTCTGGGACGCCTGCCTGAGCTTCCTTTCGATCTTCATGCAGGTCGAACGCCATCGCCAGATCACCGTCCGCTATCAAAATCTCAATGGCGAAACCCTCGTATTCGAAGCTGGAGACGACCGCAATCTCTCCGAACTCCTGCAGCACGAAATCGATCACCTCGACGGCATCCTGGCCATCGACAGAGTGGTCGACGTAAAAACTATTTGCACTCGCGAAGAATTTGAAAAGCGCTACCGCGACGCCAGTCCCTACACCACGACTCCGGCTACAATCGGGAGTTGAGCCACACCCCGAGGACTCCCCACATGCGGAATCTTACAAGCCCGGCATGGATCAAAGTGAAGGGCTTGTTGTTCCTGGTGTTGGGGTTAATGGCAATTGCACTGATACTGTTGCAGCGCCCGACCCTGCACGTTGGCGGTCTCCTGATGGTTGCCGTCTGGTCCTTTTGTCGCTTCTACTATTTCGCTTTCTACGTGATCGAGCACTATGTGGATCCGACCTACCGGTTCACCGGGCTTCTATCGTTTGCGCGTTATCTAATTCGTAAGGAGCCTAACCCGGATGACGCCAGTTAGGACGCGAGACCGAACACCTGAGACCGAAGACCTAAGAGCTTAGGACCGAACAGATGTTACACATCGGCATCGTCGCCTGCAGCACCGAGGAGCCGCGCTCTGCTACCGTACGATCTCGCTCGAAGGGTCGCAGCTGCTCGGGCCGCATGCGCATCCCGAGGTTTCTCTGCATTCCTACTCGCTTGCCCACTATATGAGGTGCATCACCGCCGATGATTGGGCGGGTGTAGCCGAGTTGATGATGTCCTCGTCAGAAAAGCTGGCCCGCGCCGGAGCGGATTTCCTCATCTGTCCCGACAACACCATCCACCAGGCTTTCGATCTGGTGGCGCATCGTTCGCCGCGTCCTTGGCTGCACATCGCGCGGGAGGTTGCTCGCGAGGTGCAACGCTGCCAATACAAGCGCCTTGCCGTGCTGGGAACGCGCTATTTGATGGAAGGCCCGGTGTATCGTGAGACGCTGAAAGCCTCTGGCATCGAGCACCGCATCCCCGGCCGGGAGCAGCGCGAGCGCATCAACCAGATCATCTTCGACGAACTGGTCGCCGGCCAGTTCTTGCCGCGTTCTCTGGCCTATTTCGTAGAAGTGATCCGCGCACTTAAGGACGAAGGCTGCGATGCCGTGGTGCTCGGCTGCACCGAGATACCGTTGTTGGTGATGCCCGAATCCTCTCCTCTGCCCGCGCTCGACTCCACGCGCATTCTGGCGAGAGCCGCCCTGCGCAAGGCCATGGAAGGCTAGGTTCTTGTGTGGGACCGGGTCTTTGACCCGGTCAGGCCGAGCAAAGCTCGGCGGCGCTGGTCGCACGCGCATGGCGCGACTCGCGTGACGTAAAATATCGGCTCCGGAGCTTCGATGCCTTCCGTCTTTTCGCAAACACCGAACGCCATCTGGTCTTGGCCCCTCGCGATGGACGCTCTGGTCGCCGCCCCCGCCCACCACACGCTTCTGCTGGAAAACGAAAAAATGCGAGTCGTCGAGACCCGCATCCCGCCCGGGCAGACAGTCCCTGTGCACACGCATGGGGCTTCGCCGGTGTGCTATTCATCGTGAACTGGAGCGATCTCGTCCGCCGCGATCAGCACGGCAACATCCTGCTCGACACTCGCCAACTTGCAGACAAACCCAAGCTCAACACGCCGCTATGGCAAGAACCGCTCCCACCCCACACCGTAGAAAACGTAGGCGGCGCGGAGTTCAACGCCGTGCAAATCGAAATCAAGGACGCCCCAAGCAAGGACGCCCGATAGTGCAACGTCACCAGCTCAAATTCCGCTGGATGCCCGGCCTCGATGCAATCGTGCGCCTTGCCCCCGACGCGCCAGTCCCCGACTGGGCCACGAAAGGAGACTTCACCTCAATCACGCGCACCGCCGAGGAACTCGCCATCGTCTGCCCAGCCGGCAATCTTCCGCCGGACGTTCACTCCCCACACCGCTGGATCTGCCTGAAGCTCGAAGGCCCGTTCCCCTTCTCGCAAACCGGAGTCCTGCTCTCCTTCATCGAGCCTCTCTCGAAAAACGACATCCCCATCTTCGCCATCTCAACCTTCGACACAGATTACGTGTTGATCCAGCAAGAATTCGCGGCAAGGGTTTTGGAGTTACTGCAGGAGGTGGGTCACGAACTTGTCTCTTGACACCGGCCTTGCTTGCTTCACACTCTACGCATGTGGAGCTGCGGAACAAACCTGTCAAGATTCGCAACGATCCTGCTTCTGCTCATTCCTCTCTTTTCCCTGGCACGACAGCGCCAACCACGGATTTCCGAAGACGAGATCAAGAAACACTTCAGCAAGAGCCCCGACTGTGAAGGGGTTGATATCGACAACCTGGAGTATTTCGATTTCGTGGGAGACGGAAATGAGGAGGCCGTCGTGGTGGCATCCACCTGCGCGACTGGCACCGCCGGCCCTGACGTGCACGCGGTCCTGAGCCGCCAGCCGGACGGTTCGCTCACCGAGCTCAAAATCCCTGAGCCTAGCGAGCAACCGCAAGCCCGGCTCTTCGGCCGCGTTTTCTATGAACTCAGCGTCGAGAACGGATTGCTCGTTGAGACCTACCACGATCAATCAGGCCGCGGCGACCCACTGGTCATCAAGCTCCGATGGAATTCCCCACACAAGGCATTCCAGACGGTCGAAGTCAAAGCCGCCCCGCGCTACAAAGCCAGCTTCGATTGCGCCAAGGCGAAGACCGAGGTGGAGAATGCGATTTGCAGTTCATCCACCGTGGCTGCCCTCGACCTGCGCGTGGATGAGAGGTATAAATCGTGGCTCGACAACCTAAGTAACGCGGACAGTGACATCCTCCTGAGGGAGCAAAGGGACTGGTTGCGCAAGCGAAATCTGGTATGCGGCAATGACGCGGAAACCATCGACTGCCTCCAGATTCTCTATCGGGAGCGCCTGCTGGAACTCGAGCACTTCAAGCATTTGCATCCGTGAGGTTCGCTACGCCGCTTTCTGAGCGCATGCAGCGCCATTCGCTGTCGAATTCCTACCAAACGCTGTCGCCACGCATGCACTAAAGCCCCTGCCTGTGCTGTAATAGAAGTACCTCAACCCTCATGCCATCTGTCATGACAACCCTGCGCCGCCGCGCCAAAGCTCTGCACCGCAACTTGCGGGGAGCGAATATGGCGATCCGCGCGCTCGCCTCGACCGACCACCCGCTGCTGGCGCACATCATTCCCATGCGGCGCTGCAACCTGGCCTGCACCTACTGCAACGAGTTCGATGATTTCTCCAAGTCCGTGCCGATCGAGGAGATGTACCGCCGCATCGACAAGCTGGGATCTCTCGGTACCGCGGTCGTCACCATTTCTGGCGGCGAGCCGCTCATGCACCCCGAGCTCGACGACGTAATCCACCGCATCCGCGCCAACGGCATGATCGCCGGACTCATCACGAACGGCTATCTGCTGGTCGCCGAGCGCATTCAGCGCCTGAACCGCGCCGGACTCGAGTGGCTGCAAATCTCCATCGACAACGTGAATCCGGACGAAGTCTCGAAGAAAAGCCTGAAGGTTCTCGACAAGAAGCTGCAACTGCTCGCCGAGCATGCCGACTTTCACGTGAACATTAACTCTGTCGTCGGGGGTGGCATTTCTCATCCGCAAGACGCGCTGGTGATCGGCAAGCGGGCGATTGAGCTCGGCTTTACATCGACCATCGGAATTATTCACGATGGCAGCGGCCAATTGCAGCCGCTGGGCGACGAAGAGCGCCGCATCTATCATGCAATGCAGGCGCTGGAAAAGAGCAGCTTCACCCGCATCAACTCATTTCAGGATAACATCGCAAAAGGCCTACCCAACGATTGGCGCTGCCGTGCCGGCGGCCGCTACCTCTACATCTGCGAAGACGGACTCGTTCACTACTGCTCGCAGCAGCGCGGCTATCCCGGAGTGCCGCTCGCCACCTACACCCGCGACGACCTGCGCCGCGAGTACCTCACCGAGAAATCCTGCGCGCCGCACTGCACCGTCTCATGTGTGCACCAGGTCTCCATCTTCGATTCCTGGCGTGCCCCGCAGCATCCCGCCCCAGCGGTTCCCGAGGCCGTTGCGGCCAATGAACTCGTCCAGATCAAGTAAATTCTTGGTGCTATTTCTTCGATTGCGCTGTCGGCGGCAACAGTCCATTCAGGCGCAGATACATGGCAGCTGAGCTGTAGTGATCCGCCCAGTCGTTGGTCAGCGCAATCAGCGCGAAGGCACGCGGTCCCTTGCGCCCGCCGAATAGCTCGATTTCATCGCCGAGTTTGGAGTCATCCACTTTGCCGAGCGCGGTGCTGCAAAATTCGAAGCTCGCCTTCAGTGCCGTCACCAGCTTGTCTTTGCCGTCGGATTCCTTCAGCGGCACCGGCGCCTTGACTTCAGGCACGTCACCAATTTTCGAACAGAGGTAGTTGTTCGACTCGACGATATGCAGGACGAGATGGCCAAACGTCATTTGCTGCTCGGTGGGTTTGTAGCCAAACTTGTCGGCAGGCATTTCTTCGACCGCCGCCACCAGGTTCTTCTGCTGGCGCGGCAGTATTTCCTTCGCCACCGACGTGACCGGATTTTTGTCTTGTGCGAGAACTGCTGTTGCTGAAAGAAGCAGAAGAATGCAGAGCGTACGTTGCATGATGTCCTCCCGCATTCGTATTGCAACACAACGAATTTGTTCCCTCTCATTCTACTCGTCGCGGAAAGACACGGCGAACCTGGTCCCGGGCCGTCCGGGCCGTCCAGGAGCTTGTGACGAATTGCAATGTGCTTTGAAGCTACTTCTTTGGCTGCGCGGATGGCGGCAGAATACCGTTCAGACGCAAATACATTGCAGCCGCGCTATAGTGATCGGCCCAACCGCTGGCCAGGATCAATGCCGCCATGGCGCGCGGAGCCTGCCGGCCACCAAACAGTTCGATGCTGTCGCCCAGCTTCGAGTCGTCCATTTTGCTCAAGGCATCGCCGCAGAAGCTATACGAGGCTTTGACCGCAGCCACAAGTTGGTCTTTGGAATCGCTCTCTTTGGGTTCGTCCACTTTGGGCGCGGCAACGTCTGCCGCTTTGGAGCAGAAAGAGTTGTTGAACTCGACGACGTGCACGGCCAGGTGCGCAAATGGCATCTGATCGGGCGTGGGCTTGTAGGAGAATTTGTCCGCAGGCATCGCCTCCATCGCCCCCACGGTGTTGTTTTGTGAGCGCTGCAGCAACATGCGCAGCGAGGATGCGACGGGATCCTTGGTCGGCCCCTGAACCGCCGGCGCAGCCGGAGCCTTCGCGGGCGGAGTTGCAGATTGGGCAAGAGCAAGCGCGGCGTAGACGACCAGACCAGCACGCAAAAGTACGTTTCACGGAAAGCCTCCTGGGGCTCCCAGCATATACCGGGAATGAGTGCTCGGTCATCTCCACACGCAAGAACATCAACCACAGAGGGAACGGAGGCGAATCTGGAGTTCCTCCGTGTTCTCTGTGTCCTCTGTGGTCAAAGGGGTTTCATGACACAATGACGCGATGCCTTCCGCAAGCTCCCTTGTTCCCGATTTTCTTTACGGCACCGCCTGGAAGGAAGATCGCACTGCAGCTCTGACCGAACGCGCGCTCTGCATGGGCTTTCGAGCTATCGACACCGCGAACCAGCGCAAGCACTACTTCGAAGCCGCGGTCGGCGAGGGCCTGGCCGCGGCCTGTAGCGACGGAGTGGTCACTCGTGCCGATCTTTTTCTGCAGACCAAATTCACCTACCCGCGAGGTCAAGATCATCGCCTGCCCTACGATCCTGAGGCGCCTCTCTCCGTTCAGGTCGCTCAATCTTTGGGCAGCTCGCTCGAACACCTGGGCATCGACCACGTCGACAGCTACCTATTGCACGGGCCTTCCTCCAATGATGAATGGACCGACGCAGACGCGGAGGTTTGGGGGGCGATGCGAAAGGAGCGCGACGCCGGACGCACGCTCTATCTCGGCGTGAGCAACGTCTCGTTGCAACACCTGGAACAAATGGAGGCCGCTCACTCGGAACTCCCTGCTTTCGTCCAGAACCGCTGTTTCGCCCGTCTCGGATGGGATCGCGAAGTGCGGTCGTTCTGCAGCCAACACAAAATTGCTTACCAGGGATTCTCGCTGCTCACCGCGAATCGGGAAGTGCTGCGGCACGCAACCCTCACCTCCCTGGCGGAGCGCTTGAATGCAACCGCGGCGCAGGTGGTGTTCAGCTTCGCGCGCGCCGTCGGTATGTTGCCCCTGACGGGCACTTCCAACGCCGACCACATGCGGGAGGATCTCGCCAGCATCGACCTGACGCTTCCGCCCGAAATACTACAGGCGATCGAATCTATCGCGGGCTGAGGTTAGGCACTTCGGTACTACAGCGATCCCAGCGCTGAAGTCGCCAGCTTATAAACCACATACCAGGTAGCCACGATCGCAATCGCGGTCGATCGTTTCACCTTGCTGGTACAGGCAAAACCGATGCCGATGAGCACGATCGTCCAGATGCTGATCAGATCCAGCGACGACGCCATCCCGCGCACGAACTTGCCCGTGGTCTCCGGGTCCAGATAGTACGCAAGGTTTGTGCCGACCGGATTATTGATATCGAAGCCCTCGGGATTGACGCCTGCAAACAAAGCGACAATCCCCAGGATCGCTCCCACAATGCCGGGGAGAGCGGAGTACATTACGATCGCGTACGCCTCCTTAAACGATGTTTCCCCTCCGGCCCCCACCTTGAACGTGGCCCACAACACCACGGTCTCAATCAGAAAATAGAACAGAATCATTACGGGACTACCGTAAGCGAACACACCCAGAATCTTGACGGAAAGCTGCAGTTGTTTGGCCTGCTGATCGGCGGGAAGCTTGTCGAACTGGTCGGCGCGCGAGGAATGCGTGATCTGGTTCTTGCTGATCTGTTCGAACCCGATCTGCTTGCTCATCGCGTAAATGAACACGAGCGAGAAGACGGAGACCACAATCCACGGTCCCCACCAGCTTGCGTTGCGCCGCAGGTCGGTGAATGTCTTCGATGGTGCAATGAATGTGTTGACGATGCGCGCGCCTTCGGAAAGCGCTGCAGGTTCGGACGTGGGGGATGCGGGCAGGACCGGAGCGGCGGCCATGAGTGCCTCCTATCAAGATTCGTGGGAATTCTAGCCCGAGGCGGGCACCGACACAAGCCATCCCGCCGATCGCTTCTGACGCGCTCACGAAACCGTGTAACGAAGATTCCGCCCGCCTCACTATCCGGTTAATGACCATGCCGGTGGCCGAGTCAGTTGGCCGCCGGAGAGAAGCAAGCCCGGTGCGGTCCGGCGCAGCAGCGATTTCCCTCCTGCCGGCGCGTCCGCAGCCAATTTGGCAAGGCTCTCCAGGGTATGCAAGTGGGCCAATTCAGTTCCAATCCACTTCAAGGAGAACAGTTATGAGACTCTTTCGGATCGCTTTGTGCGCGGCTCTGCTCGCGGCCACATCAGCCGCGATGGGCCAGACCCGACTCGGCGACATCGTTGTCGACGTGCCGTTCGCTTTTGTCGTCGGCAAACATGCCCTGCCCGCGGGCCACTACATCGTCGCCGCGATCGACGACGCTCACGTCAGAATCTTCAATTTCGAAACAAACGGGCTCTATGTTCCAACGCACGGCGCGTTGCGAAGCACCAGTGATGGCACCGAACTGGTGTTTCATCGCTACGGAGACACTTACTTTCTTTCAGCGGTTTGGGTGACCGGCAACACAATCGGGCGGGAATTGTTCCGTTCCCGCGCCGAGCGCGACTTGGCAACTCGCAACGCCGAGATGGAACTGGCGGTAGTTCGCCCAGAAAAGTTGCACCCGGCTAAATAGCCGCTCGCGGTTTGAGGGGACGCCGGCGTTGCTGCGGCACGGCGCGCTTGCCGGGCGGTTATACACCCCGGATAAGATAGTTGCGCATGCAGAATGCAACGCCGGTCGTGATTGCAGTTCTGGCGGCCGAACTGGTGCCTGCCGCGGCCTTTGGATTTGCGGCCGAGCGCGTAGCAACGGTGGTCGGGCGCTGGCCTCTTGCCCTGCGCGTGGCGCTGCCGGCGCTGCTGAGTGTGCCTTACGTCGTTATCGCGGCGACACAGCACATGTTTCACTGGCGGTGGTTTGCCCTATACGCTGCGTTGCCGGTCTTGATCGGGTGGCTGCTGGCGCGAGCCGCGCGGGCCGATCCTGAGCAGCGCGGCAACTGGCGCGATGCGCTGATTCTCCTCGCCCTGGGCCTAGCCGTCGATCTGCGCTGGTTCGACATTGCCTGGCCTGCTGGCTTGCGTGGGCTGAACAACCTGCTGCTGGTGGACGCGGGCCTCTATGGTTTTCTAGGCATCCGCCGCTTGAGCGGCACGGGCTTTGATTTCCACCTGCATTGGAGCGACTGGAAGACGGGCTTGCGCGAATTGCTATTTTTCGCTCCCGCAGTGCTTGTGGTCGGACTCGCGCTTGGCTTCCTCCATCCGCACGTCAACCGGCCCGCGGTGGGTAAGGCGGCTCTTACCTGGGTGGGCATTTTTGTTTTTGTCGCCGTACTGGAAGAGCTCTTCTTTCGTGCCTGGGTACAAAACCTGCTCGAACGGCGACTGGGCCGTCGCTCCGCTCTCGTGATCGCATCGGTGCTGTTCGGCCTGTCCCACTTCAACAAGAGATCCGCACACTTCAATTGGCGCTATGTCCTGCTGGCCACGATTGCAGGAATCTTCTACGGCCGCGCCTGGCGTGAGAACCGCCGCGTGCCCGCGTCGGCCATCACGCACACCTGCGTAGACTGGTTGTGGTCGTGGTGGTTCTAGAACTCGAGGGCCCGGGAGGCATTTCATACTTTTGATGCCTACAGCCATGTACCCACCAATGCGATTTCGGACCTGCCGGAAGACCGCCCCTGCGCACCACCTGGAAGGCCGTTTCCGGGCCCGGAAACGGCCTCAGCAGCGACGATTCGATCGCGCGACCGAGGAAGACTTGATCCGTGCGAAAAGCACGCGCCCGCTACAGCCCTTCTACGATTTTTCAATCACTTACACGAAGGCTCAACGACTCACAGAAAACGGGGTGGCAGACTTTCACGAAACTCGTTCGCCCGTTCGCTATGGACGGGGCCTCGGCACGGAATAACGCAGATATCCCAGTCCTACGCGCAGATGGTGATGCAGCGCGTCTGGCACGCAAACGGCGAAGCAGAGCCCGAGCAGGCCCTGGGCCAGGCCGAGGGCGTAGAGGTTGCGATAGCGCCGGAAGAGCGCGCACGAAATCGCTCCCCAGACCAGCGTCGCGGCCGTAAGCGGAAGGTTGGGCAAGTGTGCCGCCGCGAACAGCACCGCGGCGAAACCCACCGCGGCGCCTTCGCTGGCAAGAAGCCGCGAAAGCCGAGGCATGAACAAGTCGTTCATCAGAAACTGCTGGTAGAGCGTCCACAAAACGTAGCCGGCGACGTGCTTGAAGTCGCCTTTGTACAGAGGATGCAACGTGCCGATTTGCTTTGCGACCAGCAGGCTTACGATGGTGAGAACGATGGCGGCAGGAAGAATCCAGAGCGACGCCGAGAGACCTCGGAAGTCGATGCCGAGATCGTTCAGGCCAGGTCGCCGTGCCAGCACGATCGCCAACGTCACCAACAACGCGACCGGAGACAGGACGCGCTGTGGGAACTCTGGCATCCAGAGCACGAACAGGATCAGCCCGTAGCCGAAAGTCAGCTCGACCAGATCGCGCGCGAAACCGGGCTGGGGGCGGGACATCTGGAGAGTATGGCACGGATGCTGCCCGCCGCGCTCAGCGCCCGCCAAGGCGACATGCCCATCGAAAACCCAAGAAACTCTGCACCCGGCTGCTCTACACCAGCAGTTCCGGCGTGGCTTCGAGCAGGCTGCGCGTGTAGGCGTGGGCCGGACGCTCGGTGATTTGCCCAGTATGGCCGACCTCGACGATTTTCCCCCGGTACATCACCGCGATCCGTGTCGAGAGGTAACGCACCACCGGCATGGAATGGGAGATGAAGAGGTAAGTCAAGCCAAAGTCGCGCTGCAGTTGCGCCAGAAGGTTGACGATCTGCGCGCCCACGCTGACGTCCAGCGCTGACACCGGTTCGTCGCACACCATGAATTTTGGCCGGAGCGCCAGAGCGCGCGCGATTCCGATGCGCTGCCGTTGTCCCCCCGAAAATTCGTGCGGATAGCGCGTGCGCGCGGACTCGTCCAGACCCACCGCCCGCAGCAATTCGGCGACACGGGCACGCATGTCGAGCCTCGCTCGATCGGACGGGGGGCGGCTGTCCCCGCGAACGATCTCACCGTGAATGATCAGCGGCTCGGCGATGATGTCTTCCACCCTGAAGCGTGGGTCCAGCGAGGCAAACGGATCCTGAAAAATAATCTGCAGGTCGCGGCGCAGGTCGCGCATCTCGCCGCGGCCAGCCGCCAGCAGGTCGCGCCCTTCGAAGCGCACGCTTCCAGAAGTAGGTTCGATCAGACGGAGAATGAGGCGTCCCAGGGTGCTCTTGCCGGAGCCGGATTCCCCCACCAGGCCAAGCGTCTCCCCGGCATGGATGTCGAGCGAAACGTCATCCACCGCACGCACTTCGCCGCGAGATTTGCCGCTAAATGGCGATTCGCTATGCGGGAACACTTTCGTCAGGTTGCGGATTTCAAGCAGTGGCACACCGAGATGCTAGCAGTATCGGGTGCCGGGTCGCGAGTGCCGAGTCAGATTTCTGAATGCCATCCTTGCCAGTCCCAGAAGTCTGTTCCACATTCCGGAATTTGGAATGAAAGCTACCCCGCCGCAATCATCGGCACCGCCGCCAGCGCGGCCAGCAGCCCCACGAACTTCCAGCGGCTGAAATGTTCTTGCAGGACGAGACGCGCCAGCAACACGGTCACCGCAGGGTACAGGGAAGTGATGACCACGGCTTCGTCCAGCCGTCCGCGCTGGCTGGCGAAGATAAACAAGGCACTAGCTGTGATATCGAAGAATCCAGCCAGCATGCCGAGCGCGGCGCGTGGACGATCGAGCGAAAGCGGTGCCCGAATCGCAACCACCGCAACCGCTGTTGCCGTGAACGACCCAATGCGGGCGATAGCGGCGATCCACACCGGCGAACCGGTCGCCTGGTGGATGCAGAGATAGAAGCCCGCGAATCCAACCCCGGCGAGAGCGGCCATGCCGATACCGGAGGGGCGGCGCGAGGCGTGCTTTTCGTCCGGAGCATCCGGCCGCGTGATCAACCAGATGGCGAGGATGGCAAGCACGAAGCCACCGACTGTCCAGCGACTGGGCGCGCCCTCCAGAGCAATGTCGACCATCGTTGGGATGGCTGCACCCAGCAATGCCCCAATCGGTGCCGTCAGGCCCATTTGTCCGGAGGCCAGGGCGCGATAGAAGACGGCCAGCGAGAATCCTCCGACGGCTCCTGCGATCAGCGCCCAGACAACGCTCGCACGCGAAGGAAAGGCCCCGTGTTGCCCCAGCGCAATCGCGAACATCAGCCCGAATGCGCAGAGGTGCGAGAATGCCGTCAGCACGAAGGCATTGGCGCGGCGCGATCCGTATCCGCCTGCGAAGTCCGCGGCGCCCCATAGAAACACGGCGGTGACGCTATAGGCAGCCGGTGCGAGTTGGGTCAACGAAGACACGCCGGACGAGGGTAACATGCGCGGAAGAGGAAACCTCCAGCGCTCGCGCGAGCCTCGACCCTCACCTTCCCGCGCCGCGGCGCCGCAGCACCCTTGGCTCCATACCCTCAACTCGGTCCTCGGCACGCCGTTTCCGCGTGTTAGAATTTCCACACGCTAATCTTGCAAGGGCGCGGCTTCTTGAGAGACCAGGTTCTGAGAGTCCATTTTGATCGAACTGGCACCGTCAATTCTTTCGGCTGATTTTGCCCGGCTGGGCGAGCAGGTGCGCGCCGCAGGCGAGGGCGGCGGAAGTGTCATCCACGTCGACATCATGGACGGACACTTCGTTCCCAACCTCACGATCGGGCCGCCCGTTGTGAAGTCGCTGCGCAAAGCGACGAAGTTGCCGCTGGACTGCCATCTGATGATCGAGAATCCGGACGAATTCATTCCCGTCTTTGCCGACGCGGGCGCCGACTGGATTTCCGTGCATCAGGAAGCGTGCCGACACTTGAACCGAACTCTGCATCTGATCAAGAGTCACGACTGCCTGGCCGGCGTAGTGATTAATCCGGCGACGCCGGTGGACACGCTTTCGGAAGTGCTCGATATTGTCGACTATGTGCTGGTGATGTCGGTGAATCCGGGGTTCGGGGCGCAGAAGTTCATCCCGTCCACACTGCACAAAATGCGGCGGTTAGCTGAGATTCGCAGCCAACACGGTCTGCCCTATCGCATCGAAGTGGATGGCGGTGTGGCGCTCGACACCGTCGCCGACGTGGTTCGTGCCGGCGCGGAAATTCTAGTGGCGGGCAACGCGGTATTCGGGAATGGTGATCCAAGCAAGCATGCGCAGGCGCTGCTGAAGGCAGCCACGGAAGCTGCCCTGCAAAAGGTCTAGGGTTTTTGTGGGGCCGGGTCTCTGACCCGGCCGCCGAGCGAAGCTCGGCTCTTTCATTTCGAGGTCCTAAATGTCACGTCGAATTCCGTTGATCATCGTGTTGGGCATGCTGCTCGTGTTGACCGTTGCCTGCACCAACAAGAAGTCGGTGAACCCGCTCGCCAATGTCGGGTCGAAGCAGCCAGATAAAGTCCTGTTCGACAAGGCTATGGACGCCATGCGGCACAACCGCTTCGACGTGGCGCGCCTCACCCTGCAGACCCTCATCAACACTTATCCGGACTCGGAGTACATCGCGCGCGCCAAGCTGGCCGTGGGCGACTCCTGGTACGCGGAAGGTGGTGCGGCCGCGCTGGCCCAGGCCGAGCAGGAATACAACGACTTCGAGATCTTCTTCCCCAACATGCCGGAGGCCGCCGAAGCGCAGCTGAAGATCGCCAACATCCATTATCAGCAGATGGAAAAGCCGGACCGCGACTACACCAATGCCAAGCGCGCCGAGGATGAATACCGCAAGTTGATTCTGCAATATCCCGACAGCAAGCTGGTGCCCGAAGCCACGCAGCGTCTGCTGGAAGTGCAGGAAGTGCTGGCAGAACGCGAATTTGAAATTGGACGCTTCTACTACCTGCGCGAATCCTATCCGGCGTCGATCGCGCGCCTGCAATCGCTGGTCGACAGATATCCGCTGTATAGCCGCGCCGATGAAGCGGAGTATTTGCTGGGCCAGAACTACGAAGGACAGATTGCCCGCATGCGGCTTACTCCCACCTGCGACGCGCACGGGCTACCCCGGGGCTGCACCACCGAGGCCATAAAGGCCCGCTTCATCGGGGAGTTCACCAAGGAAGCTTCTAAGGCCTATGACACGATCCTCACGCGCTATCCGCTGATGGATCGTTCCGATGACGCCAAGAAACGCCTGACCGCCCTGCACCAGCCGATACCCCGGCCGACCAAAGCAGCGGTCGAGGCGAACCGGAGAGAACTGGATAGCCGCAGCGAGTCCACCACGGTTCAGAAGTTGATGGGGCTGGTAAAAAAAGGCCCCGACGTGTCGATGGCCGCCAAAGTGGGTAACCCGCCGTTGGTGGATCCGCCGGCAATAGGGGGGAACGACGTCCAGCGTAACGAGATGCTCGCAGTCACGGGAGGCAGCGAGAAAGACGTGGGCGTGACAATCATAAAGCCCAATCAACCGAGCCCGGACGCGTCGGCCCCGCCTTCCGATGTGACGCCGCCAGGTGGTTCGCCATTTGGGCGCGCTCCTTCGGGGACCGCGCCACCTGCCTCACCTGATCCCAATGAGCTGAAACCGATTGCACCCCCCGAGCCCAACGAATTGAAGCCGACCGACGCCAGCGGAGATCAGGCGCTTCCTCCGCCGCCGCAGGTGAACGAGATCCACCAGGGGCAGTCGTCGTCTTCCGCCACCGCGAGTGCCGACAATACCCCCGCGAGCGACAAAGATCTTTCCAGCAGTAAGAAGAAGAAAAAAAAGGGATTAAAGAAGCTCGTTCCGTTCTAGAACCGCACGTCGGACCTCGGGCCGAAGAACATCTCCACAAGGGGAAGGCTCGCTTGCTGCAGGAACAATCTCCGGTCTCCCAGGAACTGGCTCAGGTCCGGAGTCCGAAGTTCGAGGTCCGAAGTCTCTACGCACTAGGTGCTGACCACTGGTAACCAGTTACTTCCCTTCTGGATCATTGACTTACGTTGTGGCTCAGGTTACCTTCGCGTTATCTCCCCTCATCAGAGGACACCTTTGGCCAGGAAGATACTGCTCGCCGATGACAGCGTCACCGCTCAGAACATGGGGCGGAAAATCCTCGCGGACGCGGGTTACGAAGTCATCACCGTGAACAACGGTTCCGCCGCACTGAAAAAAATCGCCGAGCAGAAACCCGACCTGATCGTCCTTGACGTTTACATGCCTGGCTACAGCGGGCTTGAAGTATGCCAGCGTCTCAAGGAAGCACAAGAAACTGCGCGGGTTCCGGTCCTGCTGACCGTGGGCAAACTGGAGCCTTTCAAACCCGAAGAAGCCAAGCGCGCGCGCGCCGATGGCTTCATCGTCAAACCTTTCGAAGCCAGTGAGTTGCTGAGCGCACTCAGCAAGCTCGAAGACAAGATTGTGCCTCGTCCCGAAGCCTCGAAGCCCGGACGCTTTGCCCGCGTAACCGCCGCCATCGAGGAAGGCCGCTACGACAAGACCGTTGCGGTAGACGAAGACTCGGGATGGAAGAACCGGATTGCGTTTCCCTCCAAGAAAAAGGAAAAGGTCGCGCCAGACGACGGCGACGATTCGGCGATTTACAACACCATGAATAAGGACTTGCGCACCGTGGTGGAGCACCCGCGTGAGGCCAAGTCCGAGGAAGCACGGTTTGATCTTGGAGCCCTGGCACCCGAGGGCCTCCCCAAGGATGTCACTCCAGAGGAGATTGCCGCGCTGGCAGCCGCCGCTGCGCACGTGAAGGGCAAGATCGAGGAAAACAAGCTAGAGTCGGAAGCCACGACCGAGCAGAAGGCGGAAGCTGCGCAACCTACAGCCGAACGTCCGCAAGAGGTCACGGCAGCCCAGCCTCCGGTGGTTACTTTCGCTGAACAGAACTCGGCAGAAAAGATCGCAGCGCCCGCGGAAAAGTCCAGCGAGGCCCCGCAAGAAGCGGCCAGTATCGCTGCCCCCAGCCCTGCTGATGTGACGGCAGCAATCTCCGGCCTCGAGCCAGAAGCTGGTGCTTCGCGTGGCGCCGGCTCGGCAAACGGATCGTGGTCGCATGGCGCGACCGACCAAACAGCGGACGAGCCAGTGACCATGGCAGTAGCGGCAGGAGCGGAGTCCGCCCCAGTAATTTCGCGTTGGAAGGCAGTTTCCGTTGCACTCGCCCCAGAGGAAGCTGCGCTTTCTCTCGAGCACGAGATGCAGAAGGCCTACGCAGCCTTCGCCGCGGCTGAAACCGGTCATGCGGGACTCTCCGCGGCAACGCCGGAACCACCGCCAGTGCCGGCTGCAGTCGCGCCGACAATCGAGACTTCATCGCCCACAGAAGCGGCGGCACCAGAGTCGGTCATTCCTGCGACTCCAGCACCAGAAGCGGCACAGACGTTGAGCGCGGTGGCCAGCGCTGCCACCGACGCCATCAGCGCCGCAGTAAAGGAACTGGAAGCGGTCGCGGCATCGTACGTTGAGCTGCGGACGCCGGCTCCAGCGGAGCCCGAGGCCGCTCCGGTAGAGGTAGTGAAGGCCGAAGCCGCGTCTTCGCTAACGCCCGAAGCGCCTCAGACCGTCACCACAACCACCGAAGAGACCTCAATAGCGCCCGTCGAGCCAGAGACTCCGAAATTGGAAACAGCTCAACCCGAGCCTCCGCAAACCGGCACCGAAGAACCGAACCAACAGAAAAACGAAGACTCGAAAAGCGAAGCCCCAGCGCCCGTTGCTGCGGCGGAGCCCGAAGACGCTTCCGGGAAAAAGTTGGAGACGCTAGAAACAACGCCAGCTCTGGTCAGCGAGGTTCCTGCGGAACCAACTCCTGTAAGCCACGTTTCAGAAACGCCGAGCAACACGGAAGACCCGGCGAAAGGGGAATCCGAAGTTGCCGAGACCACTGCCGCCGCGTGGGCCAGTTGGCATCGAATTCGCGAATCAGGAAACTCCAACGCTCCATTGGCAGAGCATGAACCAAGAGAACTCGAACAAGAAGCGTCCGCTCCTGAAGATGCGGCCGCCAGAGCCGTTGCCGCCGGCGCCGAGAAAGCTCCCCAGGATACGCCCGCAGACTCTCCGTCCGATGCGGAAGGCATTGCCAGCATTGTCGACAGCGTCCTTGCCGATCTGCGCCCGAAAATATACGAAGAGATCTCGCGCAAGATGGGAAAGAAGAAGTAATCGCCCAGTCTCCTGCTTGTAATCCTCTTACAGCAATAGCCTGCAATCGACTGGACGCCCATGGGCAACGTCCATCTGGCGATTTCGTGCTGCTCAGACATTACCGCACCGTCCTAGGTGACACGCTTGTTCTTCGCGTGACGTCGCCCCTATGATTCCGACCATGACTGCAACGCGTTCTAGGAGTGAGGTTGTTTTAACTGGCAGGTACTGGTCCGCCTTTCGATGAAGGGACCGAACATGGCAGATGCAGCTCTGGCAACGCTCCGCGGCGAGGTCGTGGATATCGTCCTGGGAACGGTTTTCCTCTCCATCGGAACGACCGCCTGTGCGATTGCAGCCATCCGCTGGCGCAGGGGCGTTCGCATCCTCGTATGGTGGGGAATCTGGAGCGCGATATACGGCCTGCAAACCCTGCTCCAGCCGCGCATCGTTTTGACGGTTCTGCCGGACCCCCTCAAATCTGCCACGCCCTATGTGCATACGGCGGTGATGTACCTGCTCCTGGTGTCCGCCTTGTTGGCCTGGCGAGAACTGACGCTGGGCAAAATCAGACTCATCGTTCAGTTGGAAATCTTCGTGGGGTTGGCGATTGCTGTGCTCGGTTTTGGGACGTTCGTCCTCGGCGGCCCAGACGACAAATGGATGGTCTACAACAACCTGCTGGCAGTTCTTGTCCTACTCGGCCTGTTAATTGTCGTGCTCGTTCCAAAGTTTGCTTCCAGGTTCCTCGTTATTCCGAATCACCGTATTCTCGCCGTAGGCACTCTGATTTTTGTCTTGGAGGCCATCTACACCAATTTGTCGATCGTGCTGCACTATCATGTCCTGCCTCTGGTTAACTCCTAGGGATTTGCCGCCCTCGTGTTTTCACTGGGATACGTCGCTCTGGAGATCCTGTTCACGAACGAGCGCCGTCTGCTTACCATCGAAACGGAATTGGAAACCGCCCGTCAGATCCAGTCTTCCATTCTTCCGGCAAGCGTGCCCGCGCTTGCGAACCTCCGTGTTGCAGCTTCGTACCACCCCATGACCGCGATCGCCGGCGATTTCTACCAGTTCGTCAGGCCAGACGATAACCACCTGGGCATCCTCGTAGCAGACGTTTCCGGGCATGGCGTCCCCGCAGCCCTCGTCGCTTCGATGATCAAAGTCGCGATGCAATCCGTCGCCGGTTTTGCGGATGATCCGGCACTGGTGCTTGGCGGCTTGAATCGCATCCTGTCGAATGAAGTGCACGGCCAGTTTGCCTCGGCGGCGTACCTTTGGATCGATACGGCAAACCGCAACGCGCTGTATTCGGCTGCTGGACATCCGCCGCTGCTGTGCTGGCGCAATACCAGCGGCGAGATGCAGCGCATCGAAAGTAATGGCTTGCTGTTCGGAATCAAACCCGACTCCGAATTCCCAGTCTGCAGTTTCAGGGTTGAAGCGCTTGACCGGTTCCTGCTCTACACCGACGGTGTGACCGAACCGGAGAACGCCGCGGGCGGAGCATTTGGCGACCGGCAATTGGAACAGATCGTCCGCAAGAATCGTTTGCAGCCGGCTTCGGAACTCTCGCGGCAACTGCTCTCCGCACTCCGCAAGTGGCAAACTGCCGCCGTGAACCAGCAGGATGACATCACCCTGATCGTCGTCGATGTCGTCTGAAGATGTTGTCTAACCTAAGAATCCAAAACCGCCCGCCCGCGAGGATCGGACAGGAAGCTTCGTCAGGCTCGGCACGGTTGAAGATCGACTCTTCTACGACATGAACGGGCAGCCCGCAGAAAACTTCATTCGCAGTTCCTCCACCGAGCTTTTCACAGCGGCCCGGCGCGGCGACTGCTGTGGAAATCTTTTCTTCAAAACCTACTGTCGGAGTAACTATAAGGCGATTAGGATTTTTGCGTTGCTTCTCTCACGATCCCGCTCGCGGCTTGGCTGAAGTCTTCGCGGGGCTTACGCTTCTAAGGATTTTGCTCGGGACGCGCTTCGGTTCGCTTTGCAACAGGATCGGCCTGTCGCAGTGCTTTGTCGGATTTTGTTCGCTTCTCTGACCTACCCATAAACTCCCACAGGGCGCACCCGATTGCTACCTTTGTGGATTTCGGGGCTAGCTTGAATGCAATTCACGAACTGCTCTGGCGTAATCGTCAGTCGCTTTCTTTAACTCAGTGCTAAGGTGGTGCGGATCTTGCGCGCCGGCCTTCTTGAGGGCTTCCAGCACCTCTTGCACCTTCTTTTCGGCTGCTCTCACTTCCTCAATGGTGGACATGATATGCCGCTCTTTCCCCCTCGGCTGTTCGATCAAGATCGCAGGCTACCTATTTTTGCTGAATTGACTCCATGTGCTTGGTGATTGCGTCCAGCCTTACCTCTCCCCAGTCTTGGTCTGATTCGACCTCATGGAAGATTGGCCCCCAAATTGGCATCTCTCGATCACCTTGGGACAGCAGTCCAGTTTTTTCCCCCTCAATGATTTCCTTTACACGCTGGTACGGAAACTTTCCGCCACTTCTTTGCGAGATTAGGGTCAAGTCGGGAACCGGATGCTTGAGGACAACTGAGTCTGGCCCATGCCCTCGTCCATCAGTTCCATGACATACGGCGCAGCGGTATTGAAAAATCTTCGCTCCCTCGATGGTGTTAGACGCCGACGAGGTCGTTCTATCCTGCTTCCGAGCTGCCGGCAAGAGAATAGCCGGTAAAAGAAGCAGGTACAGAAGTAGCAGTGACCATCGTTCTTGCTGGTGCATGCGTACCTCCACACAACCGCTTTTCGGTTAAGGACAGTGCCGAGAAACTCCTTCAGGTCGCCTGCCGAGAGCTGCATCCCAGTGGCGGGAACTACTCTTCGCGGAGGCGAGATTCATTCGAGACGCATTGCTGTTGCGTGTTGGATGAGAACTCGCCCGACTCCCCGCCGTCAAGCGGCAGCTGAGCGAGATGCCCTCGCCCTTCACGGAAGCCAGGCGGAGTTTGCGGTATTCAGTTTTAGTGCCTCCTGCGAAGTATTAGAGAACCTTCCTGCCTCCCTGTCTGTGATGTTCATCACCCGAGTGAGTACTGGGGACAGAATTAAGCATCGCTGTTGAAACATCGCCGTTACACTCGCTGACCTCGGAATCGGGCGATTCTCAATCCGCTTTCATAGGATGAGCGAATTTGACAGGTTGAGGCCGGCGGTCATCGAGCTACCGATTGCGGCGTTTGCTCGGCACGACGGCGTCGGGAAACTCGGCATGCTCGCCGAGGGCGGCAGAAACTTCGCGCAGTACTGACTCAATACGCACAAGCTCAGCATTGACTTGTTGAATCGCTCGCTCGGTCCGCTCGGGCACATTGTGGTAGGCGATGACCTGGAGAGCATTCCGAATGTGGTGGTTTAGTTCCGCAATACGCCGCAGCCGATCCAGCATCGCTTGGTAGCGTTGCTGGATGTCAGTCAGAATCTGGAACACCAACAAGCCCACCGCCAAAGCCACTGCGGCTCCACCCAACATCAATGACATTCGGGGAAGATATTGACGGGTCACGAACCAATCGAGCACACCCCCACTCAAGAAAATGAAGGCTCCGACGGTGAAGCCGACCAGTACCCGCTGCACTCGGGAGATGATCGCAAACCATGGGTGTTGGATGGGAATCTGGAGTCGAGGTCGCCCGGAGTCGGAAGACATGGGGAGAACCTGCGTGCAAGCATGTTAGGCAATCAGATGAGCGACGGCTATGACTCTGATCACACCGCACCGGCAACTGGCCGGAGTCTCGGCGGCGGGAGAAGGAAAGCGTTCCCGACACCTAGCGGAACGTAGCAACATTCGGGCGTGATCTCCGTCACTGACGAATCTAATCTCGCTGGAACACCATCTGACCAAAGTGGTGAATCGATATGCACGGATTTTGCTGGCCTGAAGCCTTGCTGCAAGACGTCCGCTACAGTGTGCGCCAGCTGCGCCGCAATCCCGGCTTCACCGCTGTGGCAGTCACCATGCTCGCTCTTGGCATCGGTGTGACCACTACAATCTTTACCGCTGCTAATGATCTCCTCTTGCGCCCACTTCCCTTCGGCAATTCTGCTCGGCTCGTCATGGTGAAGCGGTACGATCAGAAACTCGCGCAATCCGGATGGACCGATTCGCCCACCTTCAAACACTGGCAAGAAAAGAATCATGTCTTCGAAGGGATGGCCGCATGGAGCGAAGCTACTCACCAGTTCAACCTGACCGGTGCGGAGGGACCGGAGCGCGTGCCCGCAAAGCAGGTCTCCGCTGGTTTTTTCGAGGTGCTTGGGATCAAACCCTTTCTGGGCCGGCCGTTCTCAGCGGAGGACGATCAGCCTGGCGGGAGTCCTGTGGCGATCATTAGCCACTCGCTCTGGCAGACGCGATACGGCGGAAACTCGGGCATTCTCGGCAAGACGATCATGCTCGACGGCAAGGGCTACACCGTCATTGGCGTGCTGCCTGTCGGTTTCCATTTCTCCACAACTCCAGAGGATGTCTGGACACCGCTGGCTGAGTTGTTGAACGGAGGTACTGGTGCGTTCTTCCTGAACGTGATCGCGCGGTTGAAGCCCAGTGTAACGCTGGCTCAGGCACAGGCAGACATGGAAGTTATTACCGCACCATTGGGCCGCCAGTTTCCCGAATCGTGGAGCGGAGATCAGAAGGTTGCGGTTGAGAGTCTGCGCGACCGGTACGCTCGGCAAATCCGGCCTGCTCTCCTGGCGCTCCTCGTGGCTGCAGCGCTGGTGCTGCTGATTGCCTGCGCAAACCTCGCGAATCTTCTGCTGGCTCGCGCGGCTAGCCGGTACAAGGAAATTGCCATGCGCCGCGCGCTGGGTGCCAGCCGGGCTCGGGTCATCCGACAAATGCTGTCAGAGAGTTCGGTGCTGGTGCTCTTGGGAGGCGTTGGAGGCCTGTTGATCGCATTTGCCAGCGTGCGAGCTTTCTATTCTGCCGTGCCTTCTGGGTGGCAACCGATCGCGCGCGGCGGGGCCGACGTTAGGGTGCTCGTCTTTGCTTCGGTGACTCTGATTTTGACCGTATTCCTCGTCGGTATGGCACCCGCCTGGAGCGCCACCGGTTTTGACCTGAACGAAGGACTTAAGGAAGGCGTGCGACGTCCGCTTGCCAGTGTTGGGAGATGGTCGTTCCGTACTGCACTCGTAGCGGGCGAGGTCGCCCTTGCGGCCATGCTCTTGACGGGTGCAGCCCTGGTCATTAAGAGCTTCGTCCAACTTTCGGCGGTGAACCTGGGCTTCGACTCTGAAAGCGTGCTGACCGTTGACCTGGCACGCACCAAAGAAGGAGCGGATGCTTTCTACCAAGAAATACTCGAACGGCTTGCAGCGCTGCCCAGCGTTCACGCAGCCGGAGCCATTAACCTCAGACCTCTATCCGGCAGTGACTGGAACCAAGACATCAGCATCGAAGGTCGTGCGCCTCGTCCTCGCGGCGACTACATCTGGGCAGCCCACAGGCAGGTCAGCCTCGGCTACTTCCGCGCTATGGGAATTCCGCTGCTCAACGGTCGATCATTCGTTGGCAACGACCAGGATAAGTCTGCCGCGGTTATCGGTGAAGCCATGGCCAAGCGCTACTGGCCCGGTGAGAATCCAGTCGGCAAGCGCTTCGGGGTCAACTGTTCTGAAACGAAATGCAATTGGATTTCGGTCGTCGGTGTGGTTGGTGACGTGAAGGAACTTGGCGCGATCGCCGACCCCGTCACCGCGATGTACTTTCCGGAGACTTCGCGCGAGATGACGCTCGTGGTTCGGGCGGTCCAGGATCCCATAAACCTCCTCGCCGACGTTCGTGGCATCATTCGCTCCGTTGATCCCGATCAGCCAATTGCCGATATCCGCACCATGGAGAACATCGTCTCGGATTCCGTCGCTCCTCAGCGTCTCACGATGCTTATTGCGGGACTCTTTGCTGGGCTGGCGCTTCTCCTGGCCATGATAGGTCTTTACGGAGTCATCTCTTACTCAGTTGCCCAGCGGAATCACGAGTTCGGTATTCGCATGGCGTTGGGCGCGGAAAAGGAAGACATTCTCCACCTCATCGTGACCCAAGGATTGAGACTCGCGGCGGCAGGAATCATCGTGGGTATGGCGGGCACGCTCGCACTGACAAGAGTCCTGGCAAGCTTGCTGTTCAGGATCACGGCAACCGATCCTCTGGTATTCGGGGCTGTGGCTTTGCTGCTGGTTGGAGCAACACTGCTGGCCTGCTATATCCCGGCGCGGCGGGCGACGCACGTCGATCCCGTGGTTGCGTTGAGATACGAATAACCCTTCTTGGCAAGCACAGTGACCAATGGGTAACACCTCGACACCCTCGGACGTGTGTGAGCTGGCGAGGCGCACCGCGCGTAAGAATTTTGCGAGTACCGACATGAGGACTGTCCAATTCCGAACGTTGGTTTTCGACATTGAACACTCTTCCTTTGGCTCAAAGACTAAGGATCGGTCGGGGGCCGAGTTCGACGTGTATTTTCTTCCGATCGGGCCGGACTTTTTCAGAACGATGAAGATTCCGCTGCTTGCAGGACGTGACTTGAACCGGCTAGACTCGAACGGTGAGCACCCAGTGGTGATCAATGAAACCTTGGCTCACCGTTTGTTTGGTAACGAGAACCCTATTGGGCAACATTTTCGCCTGGGCGCCCCACATGAGCCCGAATACGAAACTATAGGCTTGGTGCGCGACGGAAAGTACAACAGTTTGAGCGAAGCCGATCCACCGACGCTCTACCAGTTTATCGGCAACGGCGCCGCAACTTTTGAAGTCCGCACCGCTATCGACCCCCGAGAGGTGATGCCCGCCGTGCGTGCCGCAATCAATCGCCTCGACAGCAATCTACTCGTCACGAACATGAAGACCCAGATGGAGCAAATTGACCAGAATATTTACCAGCAGAGACTCGTCGCCAATCTTGCCAGCCTTTTTGCCCTCCTGGCGCTGGTCGTGGCCTGCGTGGGGATTTATGGATTGCTCTCCTATCAGGTTTCGCGGCGCACGCATGAAATTGGAATCCGGCTGGCCCTTGGTGCAAAGCGTGGCGAGGTCCTGCGTCTGGTCATCCGGCAGGGCGCTTTACTGGCAATTCTTGGCGCATTGATTGGCGTTGCGGCAGCTTTTGGTGTAACCCGCTATCTCCAGAGCTTTCTTTTTGGAGTGAAGCCGTCCGATCCAATGACCATCGCAGCCGTCGTCTTCGGGTTGATCGCCGTGGCGTTGTTTGCCAGCTACATCCCCGCGTATCGGGCTATGAACGTCGATCCCATAGTTGCGCTAAGATACGAATAAGAAAGCACTGGCAACCTTTCAGGTCACAAGTCCTCGAACACCGCTGCGCGGACTTCCCATCCCTGCCCTTCTCTCGCGCGCGGGCGGGCGGGAACCGGCCCGGCGGGGGCTGTGGCGGGGGGTGCACTTTCGCGGGCCTCTGTCTCCTAACCGTCCCCCGTTTGACGGGGTTATACACTTCGGGAGGCTACACCCCCTCCCCCCGGGCCCCGGAATCCCCGGTTTTGGGTTGGGTCGGGCCCGCCCGCGCGCGGGGAAGGGGAGGCTGCGAGGGAAGCCTGGCGAAGAGATAAGCGAGATGGTGGCGGCGAGGGATTTTGAGTGTAATGGTTACATAAACCATCCAGACGCCTGTCTCAGCCTAGCATTCGGCTTATGGGATCACTTCCAGTTAGCCCGTCATCCGCTAAGAAATGCGAAAGCCTTTCGGATCGGAGCAGAATACCGTTTGAGAAGAGCATTATCTCCCACTTGTGCCATTTTGACCCGGCAGTTAACCGCCGAATGACACAAATGGGAGCCCTTTTCGCGCTGACGCATTAGTCGTCGTCGCGCCTGGGACGCAGGTTGTGTTTGTAGACGGCCTTGCCTATGGCCTTTCCTAATTCCTCGCCTGCCTTCTGGTCAGTTCGAAAATGTATCCCGCCGTATACACGTGCGTCAGAGATGTCGTCGGTAATCTCTATAAAAGACGTGTATTGCAAGACGATGTTGGGCACTGCGGGATTCGTCAACGTGATCGAATGTCCGCAATCGCCATAAAGACGTACCAGCACCGCAGCTGCCGCATTGCCCGCGCTGCCGTGGTTTGAAGGATAGCTCGGGAAGCACGGAGTCACGATGAATGGGGTCCAGCTTGGATCCCCGCCCGCGTGAATTGCCGTTTCCGGGCGCCAAAAGTTGTAGGAGTACTTGTTGAGGAATGACGCCACCAGGCTGTCACTCATGGCCATATTGATCAGCGCGAGAGCGCGCGCATTTTCCGACAGCGAACCGCCCACTTGCACGGCGACCTGCTCCGCAGCCTGATTAAACACCTGAGTTGGCGAGGAAGCTGCATAGAACAGGGCCACATTAGCCCGGTCGGGAGGCCGCTGTGTGCTGTTCAAGCTGCCCACGGTCATGACTTCGTTGTAAGCTTTCTCATATTCGCGGCTGGTGAGGGATGGTGGCGGGTCGAGGAAAAAGTCACTCGCCTTCCGGATGCCGAACGGAGTTACGTTCTGCCATTGAAGGGCGATTCCAACCGCGACTCCATTCACAACTGGGCAACTCGGCGTCGCCTGCCACGCCCCTGGAACGGGCGGGCCTGGTGTATAGAACTGCGGAGGTGACGAGCCGTCGTTAGCTCTTAGAGCGATCATGGCCGCAGCTGCGGCGTCCCCGATTGCGATTCCGTCAGTCTTGGCTGGGCCGTCCGGTATGGACTGCATCGAGTTCGTCCAATCGGCATATAGGGCCGTCTGGCTGGTTGGAAAGTAGGTACTGAGCACCTGATACGCAGCCTCTATGGCTGCTGCATCGGGTGAGGCGTCCGTCGCCGCGGTGATGGTCCCCAGATACGGTTTGTAGTGGTGTGTGATGGCATTGACCGCTTCAAACACAGCGAGTTGTACGATCGCCGCGTAGCGTGCCTGGGCGAATGGGTTCTGTTTGTTGGCGACGGCTGTGTTCACCGCGACTGCGTTCCAGTCCAATACGACATCCTGTGCTCTTGTGGCTACCGATCCAACGAAAATACTCAGCATCCACGCGCAAAGGAGCCTGAAAGTCTTCATCATCGCTATGTCCTCCATCCTTTTGACTTGTCGTCCCTCCGAATCGGTGGGCGTGAGCGGCATGATTGCGACGCACAACTGGATTGTCCATAGCGGAGCGTGTGTCGGAGCGTTATGGTTTGTGTCGCCCCAAGCGTAAGCACGGTTTGCACTTACGCCCGCGCTCCCGATGTGATGTAAAATCATCACATTTCATTTGGGCGTGCGATGACCTCCCAGCCAATTGGACAGCAATCGATCCGGTTCGGCGAAGACTTCGCGCTTGATCTTCGTCCCCGAAGGCTGCGCCGCGGAAGTCATGTGCTGAAGCTGGAGCGCATACCCTTCGAGATCCTTGTCCTTCTGCTTGAACACAGGAACGAGACTGTGACCCGGGACCAGATCGTTTCCAGGGTATGGGGCCAGGGCGTTTTTCTGGATACGGACAACAGTATTCGGGGTGCGATCCGCAAGCTGCGTCAGGTCCTGAAAGACGATGCGCAGACCCCACGATTCATACAAACATTCACCGGGCAGGGCTACCGCTTCATCGCACCGGTCATGGACCCAAACGAAGCGTCCGGCGACAGGCCTTCCGCGCGAGCGGCATCGGCTGCCGCCAGCGGCGACCACAATTTAGTGTCGGAATTTGATGGTGGATTGCAAGCCCGGCGATTTCGTTTGATTGGGCAAGATCAGGATCGTTCGGCTATGCTGGCGACTGTCGAGACCACTCCTGGACGGGGAGACCGGGGCGCTCGCAGTTGGCTCTGGGTTGGAGTCGTGGCTTCGCTCGCAACCACGTGTGTGGCCGCGTTGCTCGCAGTTTGGGCATGGAGACGCGCGTCGATTCCCCCAATAGCTTCGGCACGGAAGACAGTTCTGGCGGTCCTGCCGTTTGACAATTTGAGCCGCGATCCTGACCAGGAGTTCTTCGGCGATGGGCTGACGGAAGAGATGATCGCCCAACTGGGAAAGCTAAACCGGGATCGACTCACGGTAATAGCTCGCAGTTCTGTCGCGAAGTACAAAGGAAGCAAGCTGACTGCGAAGGAGATCGGTAGAGAACTGAGCGCCGACTATCTTGTCCAAGGCAGTGTTCGACGCTCGTCGGACCGTGTACGCATCACTGTTCAGCTCATCCAGGCACGTAATCAGATCGACGTTTGGACCGAGAGTTACGACCGCGAACTCAAAGATGTGCTGGCCGTGCAGGACTCCGTCGTGCGAAGCATCGCAAGTGAGATTCACATCGCTCTTACTGAAGAACAGGAAAAGCGTTTGGCTGCTCCGCGGCAAATAAGCCCGGAAGCATACGAGGCGTACTTGAAAGGGCGCTATTACTGGAACAAGCGAACCGGCGAGAGCATGCAGAAGGCGGAGCAATATTTCGAGCAGGCGATCGACAAGGATCCCACCTATGCGGCTGCGTATTCGGGACTGGCAGACTGTAACAGCGGACTGACGTGGCACGGATTTAAGTCCCCAGCCGAGGCACTCCCGAAAGCTTACGCCGCGGCACGCAAAGCGCTCGAGATCAATCCAGAATCGGCTGAAGCCCACGCGTCCCTAGGCCTTGCGATGAGCCATCGTTGGGATTGGACCGGTGCGGAGGCCGAGTTCAGGCGCGCTCTGCAGTTGGATCCCCAATACGCGAACGCGCACCACTGGTACGGAGACTACCTTTCCATCAGGGGCCGCCATGGCGAGGCACTTGCAGA
>Ga0181532_10000087_pt1 | contig 88152 bp, 70 predicted proteins | sample PEATcosm2014_Bin_33_FD_119768 | JGI IMG/M metagenome (GOLD analysis project Ga0181532, IMG submission 119768) | Peatland microbial communities from MTU Mesocosm Facility, Houghton, MI, USA - PEATcosm2014_Bin11_30_metaG | ecosystem: Environmental > Terrestrial > Soil > Wetlands > Peat | place...
CGGTTTCCACGGTGGTGGTGGTAGCTACGGCGGGGGCTTCCATGGTGGGTCTTCCTATGGTGGCGCTCGCGGCGGCGCATACGGGGGTTCCGGCCGCTACGGAAGCATGGGCGGATACTCGTCGGCACGCGGTTTCAGCGCAGGCCGGGCTTGGTCCTCGGAAGGCCGCGGCGTTCGTAACACATCGCCCGGATGGCATTCGTTTGGAAGATCCGGAAACAGCGCGGGCATGTCTGCATCTCGTAGCAGCATGTCTGCCTCGCGCGGTGCCAGCATGGCTTCGGCGCACGGCGCAGGTATTGCTGACGGGAATTGGCACTCCTTCGGAGGCACCCACAATGCCGTCGGATCGGCGGCCAGGTCAGTCAACCACGCTGCCTACCGGGGAGCCGGTAGCCTGGCATGGCACGGCGGCTGGTACGGCGGAGGCTGGCGCGGCGGTTGGGGCTGGGGTGGTGGTTGGGGATGGGGCGGTTGCTGGGGATGCGGCTGGGGGTTTGGCTGGGGCCTCGGTGGGAGTCCTTTCTGGGCTTGGCCACCGTACTATTACAGCCCATGGTGGAACTATTATGCCGACCCTGGTTACATCTACCAATAGTCAGGTAGATAGTGAGTAGGTAGAAGGGCTGGCGAGACGCAAGCACAGACGTGACGGGGCAGTTGCCCGCCCTCAAACAGAAAGCAGAAGAATGTTGTCGATCAGCCGCGTGTTGCCCACAAACGCCGCGACTGCGACCAGCGCGCCGCCAGAAACATCTGCGACCGGATCCAACGTCACCGGATCGACAATCTCGAAGTAGTCTAGACCCACCGAACTTTCCCGGGAGAATTCCTCGCGCCCCGCGGCCAGCAACTTAGCCGCGTTCCGCTCTCCGGCTTTCACCAGTCCTTGCACGCGCATCAGTGAACGGTGCAGCACCAGCGCCCGCTTCCGCTGCTCGGTATCGAGATAGGAATTTCGCGAACTCATGGCCAAGCCATCCGCCTCGCGCACGATCGGGCACACCACAATCTCCACCGCCAGATTCAGATCGCGCACCATGCGCCGGATGATTGCCACCTGCGCCGCATCTTTCTGCCCGAAAAATGCCGCGTCCGGCTCCACGGCGTGAAACAACTTTGCGACCACCGTTGTGACCCCGCGAAAGTGTCCTGGCCGCGAACGCCCGTCCAACTTGCCGCTCAGTTCTTCCACGGTCACCCAGGTCACCGCGCCCGGTGGATACATTTCTTCCACCGTCGGCGCGAACAACAGTTCCACGCCTTCGCGCTCCAGCAGTTCGCGGTCGCGATCGAACGATCGCGGATACTTCGCCAGGTCCTCGTTCGGTCCGAACTGCGTTGGGTTCACAAAGATCGACGTCGCCACCACGTCGGAAGACACGCGGGCCGCGCGCACCAGCGACAAGTGTCCCTCATGCAGCGCTCCCATAGTCGGAACAAATCCCAGCCGCTTGCCCGCGCGCCGCAGGGCGCGAGACGCAGCCCACATTTCGTGAATGGTGGTGCAGATTCTCAAGAGCAGATTTTCAAGACCAGATCTTCAGTACAGGACTTTTTAAGCGGATCAGTACAGGTGACGATGCTTCATGCCGAGGGCACCCACTTGATGGCGACATGCGCGCCCTCCAGCATCCCACCTACAATGCCGCGATTGCGCCGGATCTCCACTTGATCCTGCTCGGAAGCCCCGGGGTTCACCGTCGCCGCCACCACCCGCCCGTACGGCCAATTCGACGCCGGCAGTGCCGCCAGGGCCGGCAGCAACTCAGCCGGCTTCAGTCTGATCTCAGCGTTGTCAGCGGCATCCAGCAACGCCACACCGTCCGGGCGCACGATGAGGTAAGGGTTGCGCCAGTTCTTCATGTCGTGAATGCGCTCGAACTGCGCCTGATCCGCTGCGGGAATGGCCTGCAACACAGCTTCGGGCGCGGGCGGCTTCGCCGCATTCTGCTGGGAAGAACACGCCACCAGAGAAATCCCGAGCAGCGCGATGCAGGACATTCCGATGCGAAGGGACTTGCCGATCACGGGGCCGAATTTACCGCACCATCGCGGGAACGTCATTCTTCGCCGCCCAGACCAGCGCGACGATCCATCCAATCACGCTCCATCCCAGGAAGAAGTTAAGCAGGAAGATCGCCAGCAGGTCCCGCTTGCTGCGCGCCAGCGCGATGATCGACGGCAGAAAATACATCACAAACGGCAAGCCGAAGAAGAAATGGAAGAAGAACAACGTTGAGAGAACCATGGAGTCCCTCCCTTTCCCTAGCCTAGCACCATCGCATGCCATCCGGCACTAGCGTCGCGCCCTAGCGACTGCATTGTATTAAGGATACGCAATCAACCCGGTGGTTGTTCCCTGCGCTGCCTGATCCGTGTTGATCCGTGGAAATCGGTGGCAAAGCAGTCAGCTCGTCACCGCACCATCGCCCGCTTCCGCGCCAGCACCGTGTCGAGCCCGGCCTGGGTCTCCTTCGGCAGGTGATACGACTCCTCGTCCGCCGGATACTGGTGCGACCGCACATCCGCGCGAAACGCCTGCACCGCATTCGTGATCAGCGCCGCCGCATCACCGTAGCGCCGCACAAATTTCGCCGGAGGTCCAAACGTCAGGTTCAAAATGTCATGAAACACCAGCACCTGCCCGTCGCACTCCGGCCCGGCGCCAATGCCAATCGTCGGCGCGCTAACCTCGCGCGTAATCATCGCCGCCACTTCCCGCGGAATCCCTTCGAGATACAGACACGCCACGCCCGCGCGATCGAGCGCGACAGCATCGCGCATCAGCTGTTCAATCCCCCTCAGGCTCTTCCCCTGCACCTTGTAACCGCCCATCACATTCACCGACTGTGGCGTCAGCCCTATGTGCCCGGCCACGGGAATCTCCGCATCAATGATCTGTCGAATCGACTCGGCGCGCTTTTCTCCACCTTCAATCTTCACTACCTCGGCGCCGCCTTCCTTCACAAAGCGGGCCGCATTGCTCACGGCAGCTTTGGAGTCAAGCTGATAAGACCCGTACGGCATGTCGGCGACCAGCAGCGCGTTCTTTACGCCGCGCCGCACCGCCTTCACGTGGTGCAGCATCTCGTCCATCGTGACCGAGAGCGTGTTCTCGTAGCCCAGCATGGTTTGGGCCAGCGAATCTCCCACCAGCACCATGTCGATGCCGGCTTCATCCACCAGGCGCGCAGCGGCATAGTCATAAGCGGTGAGGCAAGTGATGGGTTCGTGACGGAGTTTCTGGTCCCGCAGAGACGCGGTAGTTACCTTATGGCGAGGCTCGCCGATAGGGGTCAAGCTCATGATGTCCTCCAGTGCCCTTCCGCCTCTGGCGGATAGAGCCTGTGCACGCATCGTGGCGTCTACACCGTTGGATGACGCTTGGGTTATTGTAGCCGGAAAAAGGCTGCCCGTCGATTACTGTTTAAACGTAGAGCAGACTGTTGCAAACTAAAGAAAACAGGGATGATACCTGGGATTCACGCTTCAGACGTTGGCTGCGTCCTGTCCGCCCAGCGGCAAGAAGTACTGCGTCCCCTTGATCGGCTCGGTCACCTTGCGCAGAAGCTCCTGCAGGTCCTCATTGCGGTCGACGAAATCAATCTCCGACGTATTGACGATCAGCAGATCCGACGAGGTGTAGTGAAAAAAGAAGTGCTCGTAGGCCTTGACCACTTCCTCCAGATACTCGTCGCTCACCGCCCGCTCCCCCGGAGCATTTTTTTTCTTGAGCCGCTTCTTCAGCACCTCAGGCGTGGCCTGCAAATAAATCACCAGGTCGGGCGTCGGTAACATCTCGCGAAAGTGGTTGTAGTAGCGGTTATAGGTATCGAGTTCGTGATCGTTCAGATTCAGGCAGGCAAACAGTTTGTCCTTCTCGAAGATGAAGTCCGAGACCACGATCTTCTGCGACCTCGCCCCCAGATCAAGCGCCTGCAACTGCTCGAACCGCCGTACCAGAAAGGTGAACTGCGCCTGGAACGCCGCCCCGCGGTCTCCCTCATAAAAGGAATCCAGAAACGGATTCGCCTCCGGTTCCATCACCCGTTGCGCATTCAGCCGCTCCGCCAGAATGCGCGCCAGCGTGCTCTTGCCCACTCGGATGGGCCCTTCCACAGCGATGTACCGGGGCAGTTCGAAAAGATTGGCCATGAGTTCGTGCGATGTCTCGGAATTCAGAGGATATCTCGGATAGCGCCGAGTGGCAATTGCGGGAAGAGTTAACAGCGATTGGAAAACTTTGGCGATTGGGGAATTGGGAAATTGCAATCTCGCAACTTCAACCCAATTTGGTTATCATCCTGAGCGCAGCGAAGGACCTATGCTCTTCCCGCTGGTTGCATCGGTCCCCTTCGACTTCGCGCAGGGCAGGCTCTCGCGGTAAAACGAAACCGCTCAGGATGACAACACTGCAGTCCAGTTCACCGATTCCTCAATCCATTACAATCCTCGCATGCTCGGAACCCTGCTCGCCGCAACGGCCGCCACCGCCGCGCTGACTGCTGCGGGATACCAGTCCATGGCGCCCACCGGGCAGTGGTACGGCCGCACCTTCACGGGCCTCGCGCCAGGGACGAAACAGCTCGCGCTGACCTACGACGACGGCCCCAACGATCCCCACACCCTGCGCCTGCTGGAAGTCCTGGCCAAGCACGACGTCCGCGCAACTTTCTTCCTGATCGGACGCTACGTACAGCAGCGTCCTGACATCGCCCGCGAGATCGTCAAAGCCGGACACGTCGTCGGCAACCACACCTTCACGCATCCGCTGTTGATCTTCAAGAGCGCGGCGGAAGTTCGCCAGCAACTCTCCGACTGCCACTCTGCTCTGCAAGATGCCATCGCAGAACATTCCAATCTCTTCCGCCCCCCGTTCGGCGGACGCCGTCCCGCGGTCCTGCGCATCGCCCGCGAAATGGCATTGGAACCTGTGATGTGGAACGTAACCGGCTACGACTGGAACGCGCCACCGTCCGCCGTGATCGAACACAAGGTCACAAAGCAGATTCGTGGCGGGGATGTAATCCTCCTCCACGACGGCGGCCACAAACAAATGGGCGCCGATCGCTCGCAAACGGTACTAGCTACAGATCGCCTGATTCTGAAGTACAAGGCGGAAGGCTACAAATTCGCAACGATCCAAGAAATGGTGCTGAAAGAGAGTGCTCGTGTGGGGCCGGGTCTCTGACCCGGCCGCGGCCCGCAGGGCCGCGCTTTTTCGTCGCCACCACACGACTCTTGCCTAGGAACAAAGCGGCGCTCCGCGCCGCGACCGGTCAAAGACCCGGTCCCGCACAAACAGCACCCTATCGCCGCATCGCTGCAAACGCCTGCTTCGCCGCCGCAATCGTTCGCTGCACATCATCCTCCGTGTGCGCCGCTCCCAAGAATGCAGCCTCATACTGCGACGGCGGCAAATACACTCCACTATCGAGCATACTGCGGAAGAATTTCCCAAACGCCTCGGTATTCGACTTCGACGCCGAATCCCAATCCGTCACCGGACCTTGGTTGAAGAACCAGGTAAACATCGATCCCACGCGGTTGTGGCACAGCGCAACTCCCGCTTCCTTCGCCGCCGCCGCTACGCCCTCCACCAATTCTCCACTCAGCTTCTCCAGCCGCGGATAGATCTCGCTCTTGCGCTCCCGCAACTGCTTCAACATCGCGCCCCCCGCAGCCATTGCCAGCGGATTCCCCGACAGCGTCCCCGCCTGATACATCGGCCCCAGCGGCGCCACCAGATCCATAATTTCGTTCGGCCCACCGTACGCGCCCACCGGCAAGCCTCCGCCAATAATCTTCCCCATCGTGGTCAGGTCGGGACGAATGTTGTACAACTCCTGCGCCCCCCCAAACGACACGCGAAATCCCGTCATCACTTCGTCAAAGACCAGCACCGACCGTTCGCGCTCGGTTAGCAGCCGCAGCCCCACCAGATAATCGTCCGCTGCGGGAACGCATCCCATGTTCCCCACCACCGGCTCCACAATCACGCACGCAATCTGGTGCTTGTATTTCTGGAACGCATGCTCGACCACCGAAAGGTTATTGAAGGGCAGCGCCAGCGTGAACATCGTGAATTCCTCGGGCACGCCCGCCGATCCCGGAATCCCCAGCGTCGCCACTCCCGACCCCGCCTTCACCAGCAGCGCGTCCGCGTGCCCGTGATAGCACCCTTCAAACTTCACGATGTATTTGCGTTTGGTATAAGCGCGCGCCAGCCGGATCGCCGACATCGTCGCTTCCGTCCCTGAACTCACGAAGCGAACTTTCTGCATGCTCGGAAAAGCGCCGAGCACCTGTTCCGCCAGATCGGCCTCCGAAGGCGTCGAAGCTCCGAAGCTCGTTCCGTTGCAGGCCGCGCCCACAATCGCGTCGAGCACATTCGGTTCCGCGTGCCCCAGAATCAGCGGCCCCCACGATGCGATATAATCGATGTATTCATTCTCGTCGGCATCCCAAATGTGCGACCCTTTGCCCCGCACAATAAACGGCGGATCTCCTCCCACCGATCGAAACGCCCGTACCGGAGAGTTCACTCCTCCCGGAATCATGCTCTCCGCCCGCTGCTGCAGGCGGCGCGATTGTTCAGTTTTGCGCAATGTAGTGGACGGCATCGAATCCTCTCGGCACGGAGAAAAAAGATGTCACAGATCGAACCAATGCAAGCGAATACTATAGCAGCGCCCGCTCAACGGAATTCATCAGATATTCATCGTTCTGCAATCCCCATGCAACATGCCAACAGTACCTTAAGGTCATCAAGTTACCCTTCTAACCGGGAGGGTTTTGAGGGACAGTCTCGGGGGCTCCGGACTGTCCTTTTTGCTTTTCCTCAGGCAGTTGCTTGTGTAGGGCAGGGTTAGCTCGTGTGGGGCCGGGTCTCCGACCCGCCTGCGGCGCGCAGCGCCGCTGGTTTCCCATCCACAAGCCCACACCCATTAACCACAATTAACCCGCCATCGTATAATCACCCTCCATGATCACCGTCTCCAAGGAGGATTACCTCAAGTCGATCCTCGAAGCGGAAAGCGAAGGCGAAACGGTCATCTCCGCGCGCCTCGCGGACCTGCTCAAGGTCTCTCCGCCCGCAGTCACCATGGCCCTGCGGCGCCTGAAAAAAGACGGCCTCGTCCGCGTCGAACCCAGCGGCGAAGTGCGCCTCACCGCAGCCGGCCGCAAGATCGCCCGCAAGCTGACCCTCCGCCATCATCTGATCGAACGCATGCTCTCCGAACTCTTCGGCATGGAGTGGTGGAAAGTTCACGACGAGGCAGAGCGCCTCGAGCACGCCGTTTCCCCCGACTTCGAAGCCAAGCTCCTGGCGAAGCTGGGCTCTGGGGGCGCGTGTCCGCACGGAAATCTGAGTGAACTTGAAGGCCCGGCCAGCCGCCGCCGCCGCGGCTTGGTCCTGCTGGCCGACGCCGAACTCGACACCACCTACACCGTCAGCGGAATTTACGAACGCGACCGCCGTCTCCTCGAGTTTCTCGAGCACCGCGGCGTACGTCCCGGAGCCAAGCTGCGTCTCCTCGAACGCAACTATGACCAGACCCTCACGCTCTCCACTCCCGCCGGCACCGTATCGCTAGGCCCCGCGGCGTCCGAGCGCGTCTGGCTCGCCCCCGCCGCGCGCTCGAAGCACTAACGCCACCATGTCTGCGCAAGTCATGGGGAGTATCCACTTTGAGGACAGATCGTAACCGCAGCCCGTACCCTGTCATAATCACGCCATGCTCTCGACGGTCCTGCAGGATCTGACCTACGCCGTCCGCCAGTTTCGCCGCAGTCCAGGATTCACTGCGACCGCGGTCTTCACGCTGGCGCTCGGAGTTGGAGCCACGACCGCCATCTTCAGCTTGGTCGACGGCATTCTGCTGCGGCCACTGCCGTTCCCTCATGCCGATCGGCTGGTTGCGATCGATACTCTGGAGTTCCCGCCCGGAGTCGCTCTCACAAACCTCGCCGCCGCAAACTATCTCGCAAGTTCCTATCCCAACTTTTTCGATTGGCAGCGGCAGAACCACACCTTTGAATCGCTCGCCTCCTATGACGAAATCTTCCGCCTGTTCAGTAAGGCTGATGGCGAAGGCGCGCGAGTCATGGCCGGTGGACGCGTCTCGGCGAATCTGTTTTCCACGCTCGGCGTAGCCCCCGCGCAGGGTCGCACATTCACTGAGGACGAAGAACAAGCAGGCCATCGCGTCGTCATTCTCAGTAACGAACTTTGGGTATCGGATTTTGGCGCGTCGCCGAATGTGATTGGTCAGACGGTGAAGGTCAGCGATGAACTCTCGACCATTGTCGGTGTCATGCCGTCCGGTTTCCACTATCCCGTCGGCAAGCCCGCCCTCTTCTGGGCGACCTATGCGGCCGACAACGAAGGTCCTGCTCCGAACACTTCGTTCCGTGAAATGGATCGCCTGTCCGTCGTAGGACGCCTCAAGGATCGCGTCGGCATCAAGCAGGCTCTTGCCGATCTGAACACGATCCAGCGTGCTAATGCCCAACATTACTCCGAAGATCGCTACCGGCCCGGCGTCTCGGTCGTCCCGTTACTGGACGAGGAAGTCTCTGACGTGCGCTCGGCCCTGTCACTCCTATTGGCAGCGGTCGGAGTCGTCCTGCTCATCAGCTGCGCTAACGTTGCGGGACTGCTCCTGGCCCGCGCTAACGGCCGCCGTTCGGAAGTGGCCTTGCGCACGGCCTTAGGCGCGAACCGTTTTCGTGCGGTGCGTCAACTTCTGGTAGAAGCGTTGCTCCTTGCCCTGGCAGGCGGCGCCGTCGGCATTCTCGCGTCTTTTACGTTGCTGCGGGCCGGACTTCTTCTTGTCCCCGCCGATCTACCCAGGTTGTACAACATCGCCATCGACGGCCGTGTTCTGACATTTGCTGTCTTCGTTTCGGCAGGCACAGCCCTGATCTTCGGATGGCTTCCCGCGTGGAGAATGTCCCAATCGGACCCCGCCAACGCTCTGCGAGAATGCGGGCTCAACACAACCTCCGGCCGCCACCGGAATCGCCTTCAGCACGCGCTCGTCGTGGCGCAAACCGCTCTCGGCTTCGCCTTGCTCATCGGGTCCGGCTTGCTCATCCGGAGCATGCTCAACATGCTCCATATTGATCCCGGCTTTGACACGGCACATACCCTGTTCTTTGACGTCGCATTAACCAAGACGCGTTATCCCGACCCCAGCCGGATCGCCTTCTTCGACAGGCTTCTCCCGGAACTTGCGGCGCTCCCCGGCGTCGAACGAGTGAGCGCCGGCCATCCGCTGCCCATTCTTTGGGGAAGAGGCACGTGGACCCAGTTCACGATCCCGAATCACTTGACCTCGCCTGACGATCTTCCGGCGGCAGGAGCATCGGTAACGATGCCGGGCTACTTCGAGGCACTCTCGATTCCGCTTCTTCGCGGGCGTACGTTCACGGCGCTCGACAACGCCCCGAAGTCCACTCCGGTGGCCGTGGTCAACCGCACCTTCGCGCGGAAATACTTTCCTAAAGAAGATCCAGTCGGGCAGTACTTCACACCCAGGTTTGAACATACGAGCGAGCCAGTGATCGCACGGCAGATTATCGGAGTCGTCGGCGACACCAGGACCGACGACTTGTGGGAACCCTTTCAGCCGCAGTTCTTCCTGCCCTATGTCCAGGATCCAAGTCACCAGCGCCCAGTCGTCGTCATGAGAGTCTCGGGAGATCCCCGCAATTACGAGAATACGGTCCGCCAGATCGTCGCCGGTATGGATCGCGACGCTCCGGTCTTCGGCTACAGCACTTTTGCAGACAGCATCAAAGTGCCGGCCGCGCAGCCACGCTTCGAAGCTGTTCTGGTTTCCGGCTTCGCCGGAATCGCGCTCCTGCTGTCCGCTCTCGGTCTCTATGCTGTTCTGTCTTACATCGTCTCGGAAAGAACCCGTGAACTCGGCCTGAGAATCGCGCTCGGGGCCTCGCGCTCCGAGATTTTGGGGCTCGTTCTGCGGCGCGCCTTGATCCTCGCGTCCCTCGGGATCGGAATCGGAGTGGTGGCTTCGATCTTCGCCACCCGGCTCATCACCGACACCTTGTTTAATGTCGCGCCCCTGGATCGATCGGTTTTCTTGCTCGCGACGTTGGTGCTGACATTCGTATCGATGCTGGCTGCCCTTGCGCCCGCGCTGCGAGCTTCTAACGTCGATCCGATGAGCACGCTGCGGGAACAGTAAACCGAGTGGGAAGCGGAGGAGACTACTTCTTCATCTCGGCAGTCCAATCCGTCACCAGGACCAGCGGTGTTGGCACGCTTTCCGGGAATGTGCTGAGAACAATCCGCTGCCCATCGGGGCTGACGTCGTAGGGAGTTCCCACCGGGGCGATGTAGTTCACCTGGAACAACGTATGCACCGGTTCCAATTCAAACTCTCCGTTTTGCGTGTTCACTCCGGCCGCGTGCAGAGAAAGCTCAGTCCCGATGTACCAGATTTCTTTGCTATCTCCCCGCCAGTTCGGGAACGTGCCGCCATTCTGCGAAACCTGCCAGCGCCCTTGTCCGCTCGGAAAATGCGTGACGTACACTTCCTCCCGTCCCGACTCGGTTGAGCTGTAGGCCAGCCAACGGCCGTCCGGCGAAAGACGGTACTGCACGATTCTTGCCGACGTCGACTGCGGCTGCACCACGGCGAACGGTTTCTTTTCTCCCGTCAGCGGCAGCGCCCACACGCCCGCTCCGCTCGGTCCACTCTGCTCCGTGTGAACCAGGTAAAGGCCGTCCGGCGACCACTGCGGCGACAGCAGGGTGCGCGTCGTCGGACTGGCGTCCATCAGCACTTCCTCCTGCCCGCCACCGTTGGCCATCCGAGCGCGAATCGACGTTCCTGCCATCAGCGTGTTGCCGTTCTGTCTTTCATAAACAACCCGCTGTCCGTCCGCCGACCACGACGGCTCCAGGTGCGTTGCGCCGCCAAACGTGAGCCGGGTTCGCGCCCCGGAAGCCAGGTCCAACACCCAGACGTCGGCCTGAGGATCTCCCATGGAAATCGCCAGCCGCTTGCCGTCCGGAGAAATCCGACCGCTGCCTTTGTAAAACGCTCGCTCGGCGACCTTGCCCAGCATCTTTCCGCTGCGGTCTACCCAGTAGAGATCGGTTCCCAGCGTTTTCGAGCCCGGTTCATAAACCAGCAGTCCGTTCTGGCTCGCGGTGAAACTGGTATGCCATGTTCCCGAATCGTATTCCGCCAGACTTGCCACCGTCACCGCGTCACCCGAGACCGTACCGCGCGCTGGGTCGAACTTCTGAGCCAGCAATTGCGACTGCACATGGTAGAGCAAGTACCCGGACGCATATTGCGCACCCGAATCCGAGTCGACCACGTGCTTGTACGAACCATCCTCCAGCGATCCGAAATATATGCCCTGTTCCGAATCGCCCGAGTGATTGGTTGCGAAGAACAGAAAATGCTTGCCGTCAGGCAGGAACTGCGGCCAGCGATGCGTCGTGTGCTTGCCGGTTTCAAACTTGGTCAGGCGCACCGGAGTCCCGCCCGCCGCGCTGATTCTCCACAACGTGTCGCGGTAATCCGGCTCGTAGATGATGACGTTGTCCTGGTTCCACGACCCTCCGCGCGGATTAGGAGACTCCGCCAGCACCGTGACCGGCCCACCTGCGGCCGGCACTTTCTTCAGCTGTCCATCGGCAAAGAAACCCAGGAATTTGCCGTCGGGGGACCAGAAAGGAAACGATGCACCCTCGGTGCCTTCGAGTTTCTTAGCCGCCAGATCGCTGAGGGACTGCACCCAGATCGAATCCCGCTCCCTCTGCGTACGGGCGCAGAACGCAATCGCCGTCCCCTCGGCCGTGATCGCCGGTGGCCCCGAAAAATCGCCGGTAAAATCAAAACTCATCTGCGCCGACGGCGGCAGGAACGATCGCAACGTTCGCGCCGTTTCCGGTCCGCGCAAATTCGACCAGACGAAAGCCGCCAGCAACACCGCAGCCACCCCAGCCCAAATCACGTGCTCGCGCCATCGCGGGCCGGCCTGAACAGCCGTCGCCGTCGCACCCACGCCGGAACCACCACTCGCGATCCAGCGCAACTCGCGCGCAATGTCCGCAGCGTTCTGCCAGCGCGCTTCCGGATCTTTCGCCAGACATCCCTGCACGACGTGATCGAGCGCAGCCGGCGACATCGGCTGCACGGCAGAAATCGGTGCCGGATCGCGCTCCAGTACCGCCGCCATCGCGCTGGCCGCGGTCTTGCCTTCGAACGCCCGCTTCGCCGTCGCCATTTCGTACAGCACCGCGCCCAGCGCGAAAATGTCCGAGCGTGCGTCGGCTTCTTTTCCTTCCACCTGCTCCGGCGCCATGTACTGAAACGTACCAACGACCGTGCCCTGCGCCGTCAGCGGATGGCTCCCCACCGGCGTCGTCATCGTAACCGTGAGCCCCGACGTCGCGTCCGCGCGCGCTACCAGCGCCTTCGCCAGTCCGAAGTCCATCAGCTTCGCCCCGGTCTTGGTCAGCATGATGTTCCCGGGTTTCAGATCGCGGTGCGTCACCCCGCTGCGATGCGCCTTTTCGAGGCCCTCACAAATCTCGATTCCATACTTCAAGACCTGCGCCACCGGCAGCGGACCCTTGCGTAAGCGGTCGGCCAGCGTCTCGCCTTCCAGATATTCCATCACCAGGTAATCGACCGAATCCTGGCGGCCAACATCATGCAGCGTGCAGATGTTGGGATGGTTCAAAGAAGAAATCGTGCGCGCTTCCCGCTCGAAGCGCTGCTTGGCCTCGGCGTTTTCCGAAAGATGAGCGGGAAGAATCTTGACGGCGACAGTGCGATCGAGCCGCGTATCCCGCGCCCGATACACCTCGCCCATGCCGCCTGCTCCCAGCGGCGATTGAATTTCATATGGACCGAGTCTCGTGCCAGAAGTAAGAGCCATTCGTGCGCGCAATTATATTCGATGCCGGTCGTCGGGTGCTTCTGCTGCGGCTGTTCACTTTCGGACGCCAAAATTCAAGATTGGACAGAATCATGGCACGAGCCCCCTTACGAAGCAGCTGTTTTCACATGGGAAACCATAGACTTAGCATGAGCCGCACTGTGGCTGAACGTTTACACTTGTTTCCGTGGCCCGTCGTGTTTCTCACGGCGATCGTCGGAGGATACCCACGAATAACCCTTTTCCGGGTGCTCCATTTCTCGCGCGTCTTTTACGTGAAAGCTTGCCCTGAGGCAAGTCGAAGGGTGCGGAAGTTCGCTGGCAACGAAACCCTTCGTGACACTTCGCGTCCTTCGTGGTTGACCGTCTGTTCTCTTTCAGCCTGGGCCTGACCATCTCCGCAAAATAGTTAACCATAGTTTATATTCTGCTATATACTTACGCTAATAGTCTGGGCCCCGACGTAAGGTTCCTCGGAACCGCACCTTCTGCATGAACGAGTCGACCACAACATCGAAACCGCAGAGGGATTTGCCGTCGCGCGTTCCAGCCGAACCGCTGACCCCCAACGGCGTCGTCATCACGCACGAGGACATCGACCGCGCCCACGACCGCGAACGCGTCCTGACCACCCGCACCCAGCACGGCCCCTGGTCGCGCGCTAGACTCCTCTGGCTGCTCATCGGCCCCGGCATTCTCGTCATGCTGGGAGAGAACGACGGCCCCAGCATGCTGTCATACGCCGCCACCGGAGCCCGCTTCGGCATTGGCTTCTTCCTCCCCTTCGTGGTGCTCACGTTCCTCATGGCCTGCGTGGTGCAGGAAATGACCGTGCGCCTTGGCGCCGCCACGCATCGCGGTCACGCCGAGCTGATCTTCGATCGCTTCGGCCCCTTCTGGGGATGGTTCTCCATGATCGACCTCATGGTCGGCAACTTCCTCACGCTGGTCACCGAGTTCATCGCCATCCGCGCGGGCCTGGGATTTTTTGGCGTTCCTCCCGCCGTCTCCGTTCTCGGCGCATGGCTCGTGTTGTTCGTCGCGCTGATGGCCCACCGCTACTGGACTTGGGAGCGCATCACCCTCGTCGCGGCCATGTTCAACCTGGTGTTCATCCCCGTTGCCTTGCTGAGCCATCCTCACTGGGGAGCCATCGGCAGCGCGCTGTTCACCTTCAGGCCGCTCCCCGGTGGACTCACACAAGACACCGTATTGCTCCTGCTCGCCGATATCGGAGCAACCGTCACACCCTGGATGCTGTTCTTCCAGCAAAGCGCAATTGCCGACAAGGGACTCACCACCCGCGACATCCGTTTCGGCCGCATCGACACCGTGCTGGGTGCTGCGCTGGCGGCGCTGGCTGCGCTCGCCACCATCGTCGCCACAGCCCCTCTATTCGCCCACGGCATGTCTGCCGGCAACTTCGAAGCCGCCGAGTTCGCGCAGGCCCTTCAGCCCTTCGTCGGCCATTGGGGCGCCGCGCTTTTCGCTCTCGGCATGTTTGAAGCCGGCATGGTCGCCGCCGTAACCATCTCAACCTCGTCGGCCTACGCCTTCGGCGAAGTCGCTCACCGTCCCCACAGCCTGAATCTCCCCTTCCAGCAGGGGAAATCTTTTTATCTCGTTCTGATTCTCGAAGCCGCCGCCGCCGCCGGATTGGTCCTGATCCCCGGCATTCCCCTGGTCTACATCGTGCTGATCGTGAATGTAATCGCAGTCCTCGCCATGCCGCCCGCGTTGCTCTTCCTGTACATGCTGGTCAACGACCGCGAAATCATGGGCGACCTCGTCAGTCCTCTGTGGGCAAACATACTGGCGCTCGGAGTCGTGGTCGTGCTCGTTGCCGCAGGCATCCTATTCGGCGTCAGCGTAGTCGCTCCCCACGCCTTGGCAATATTTGGAGGGAAGTAGATGGATCCACACTTCGATTCCGCACCCAGCGCCGAAATCAACGGTGCAGATCTCGCCTCGGTAGTCGCGTCGCTGGAGCCCGACCAGCTGATCTCTACGAAAGCAAAACATCACTGCCCCCGCCGCGAATTGACCCGCACGGAAATGATCCTTTTCTGGGCCTTGCGGTTTTATCTCGTATTTATGTTCGGAGTCGTCATCTATCAGGTCTGGACCGGCACCCGCTAGTTCCTAAAGCGGTTGAATCGTTTCGGCAGACTGCGAAACAACTCACAAAAAAGAATTCGCAAATGTGTGCATCACCGTCGAAGAGCGGCCCTTCCAGGGCCGCGTCCGGCGTGCGAACTCGAAACGGGCTTTATTAGCCCCTGCGGTTAGACCGGACGATCCGGATACACTGCTGTCGGAAAGCGCAAATGAATCAGTAGCGCACAAAGTAGAAGAATCACGAATGCAAAGATGCTCCCCTCCGGCCCTGCCGAACCTCCCGTGAGCCAATTCGGCCCCCCCGCACCGAGCTGTTCAGCAAGCGGCCGACGCCCGAGCAATCCGCTGTTGGGCGTGCCATAGAAAAAGGTCTCTGCCCAGTCCCAAGCTGCGTGGAATCCGATGGCGAACCACAGATTGCCCGTGCGTGTATCATCAGGCAAAACAGCAATCCAGTCGCCACCACCTGCACAACGCCCAGCACGTTTTCTCCGTGATTGCCGAGGTGCGCGGCCCCGAACACCGCTGATAGAAATAACACCGCTGGCCAGAAGCGCATGCGTCTCGCCATGGTGAACAACCAGTAGCCGCGAAACGCCAATTCTTCGCTCAGCGACACCGCCAGAAATGTCGCGCCCCACGCCAAACCCCAGCGCAGCATCGCGCCCCCGGCCAGCGCCACAGAGTCAATTTGAAAGTGCCCCGATGCGCGCAGTATGAGCAGAATCGCGGACAGCATCCTAACGCCCCAGGCCGAACCCTCCCAGAGTCGTCTTCCGAATACCTGCCCCAGAGGAATCCCGTATTCGTCGACGGACCGTTTCTCCATGCGCGACACGATCCAGGTCGCCAGAGAAACGAAACATGCCATCATGGTCTTGACTGGCAATTCGTTCCGCACGGTGAAGGCGGAATTACTCCGACTCGCGAGATGCAACCCGTGTGGCGCGGCAGGTGTTTCGTTCAGCCGATCCGTTCCATCGGAGGGCGCGCGCTCCTCATGCAACTTCTGCGCTGAGCTCGGGGCCAGGTTCATCAGGCAAGGCACACCTCCTGCAGGGGAGTCCGAGTATGGCAATCAAACCAGTAGCGCGCCACCGGGACCTCTCCTCGCGAGGTGTCTCCTTCGTGAACCTTCGTTTCCTTAGTGGTTATCGCTTGCGCCCCACTACTCATTTCCCGCCCAAACGAATTACACTAATAGTTTGATCTTCATGTAGGGACAGCCGCCCTCGGCTGTCCGCAGAGCGCAGCTCCGCGGTAGGTTCGCAACGTCATTCCTCGAGGAAGGCCATCATGTCTGTAAATAGTTTCAACAGCAAATCCACCCTCAAAGTTGGCAACAAAGAATACGAAATCTACCGCCTCGACGCCCTCGACAAACAGGGCATCTCGACCAAGCACCTCCCGTTCTCCTTGCGCATCCTGCTCGAGAACCTGTTGCGCACCGAAGACGGACGCAACGTCACCCAAGAAGAAGTGCGCGCCCTCGCGAACTGGAACAGCCAATCGAAGCCGGAAAAAGAAATCGCTTTCACGCCGAGCCGCGTCCTCCTCCAGGATTTCACCGGCGTCCCCTGCGTAGTCGACCTCGCCGCCATGCGCGACGCCATGGAAACTCTCGGCGGCGACCCCTCGCTGATCAATCCCCTGCAACCCGTGGAACTGGTCATCGACCACTCCGTCCAGGTCGACGAGTACGGCACTCCCAACGCGTTCGACCTGAACGCGCTCCTCGAGTTCCAGCGCAACAAAGAGCGTTACTCGTTCCTCCGCTGGGGACAAACTGGTTTCCGCAACCTCGCCATCGTTCCTCCCGACACCGGTATCGTCCATCAGGTGAATCTCGAATATCTCGCCCGCGTAGTCTTCGTCCACGAATCCCCCGGCCAGCGCACAGCCTACCCCGACACCCTCGTCGGAACTGACAGCCACACGGTCATGGTGAATGGGTTGGGGGTTCTCGGTTGGGGCGTGGGGGGGATTGAGGCTGAGGCCGCGATGCTCGGGCAGCCTGTTTCCATGCTGATTCCGCTGGTGGTGGGCGTGAAGCTTACGGGACGGTTGCGCGAAGGTGCGACTGCGACCGACTTCGTTCTGACTGTCACTGAGATGTTGCGCAAGCATGGCGTCGTGGGAAAATTCGTTGAGTACTTTGGGCCGGGGCTCAAGGATTTGTCACTCGCGGATCGCGCCACTGTCGCGAACATGGCGCCGGAGTATGGCGCGACGTGCGGAATTTTTCCGATTGATAAGGAGACGCTGCGCTATCTGCGGCTCACAGGACGAAGTGAGGAGCAGATTGCTTTGGTCGAGGCGTACAGCCGTGAGCAGGGACTGTTCCACGACGAGAAGACTCGGGAAGCGGAATATTCCGAGTTGCTCTCGCTCGATCTCGCCACGGTCGAGCCCAGCCTGGCGGGGCCGAAGCGTCCGCAAGATCGCGTGGTGTTGTCGCAGGCGGGGGAGTCGTTTAATAAAGCGCTGCCTTCGTTGATCAAGCCGAAATCTGCGGCCAAGACTTCGGCTCCCGCCTCGGCAGTCGCCAACAAGGCACGCTGGGAGCAGGAAGGCGGGAGTCCTGCGGCGATCGGCGTGGAAGATCCCAACGTGCATGAGCATGTTTCCGCCTCGGTGAAGGATTCTCTGAAGCACGGCAGCGTTGTCATTGCCGCCATCACTTCGTGTACCAACACTTCGAATCCTTCGGTGCTCATCGGCGCGGGACTTCTCGCGAAGAAGGCGGTCGAGAAAGGTCTGTCGGTTCCGTCGTGGGTCAAGACTTCGCTGGCTCCGGGATCGAAAACCGTGACCGACTATCTGGCGAAGGCCGGATTGACGCCCTATCTCGAGAAGCTGAAATTTCATCTCGTCGGCTACGGATGCACGACGTGCATCGGAAACTCCGGCCCGCTGCCTGAAGAAGTCTCGAAGGCCATCGACGAGAAAGAGCTGGTGGTCGCGTCGGTGCTATCCGGGAACCGCAACTTTGAGGGACGCATCAATTCCGAAGTGCGCGCCAACTATCTGATGTCGCCGCCGCTGGTGGTGGCGTTTGCGCTGGCGGGCCGCATCGACATCGACTTGCGCAAGGATCCTATCGGCAAGGGCCGCGATGGGCAGCCGGTCTACATGGCCGACATCTGGCCATCGTCGCGCGAGATCGAAGAGACCATGGAGCAGTCCATCACTTCCGAAATGTTTTCGAAGTCCTACGCGGATGTCTTTCAGGGCGACGAGCGCTGGCGCGGGCTGGTTGTGCCCAAAGGCCAGACCTACGCCTGGGAAAAGGACTCGACCTACATCCGGCAGGCTCCGTATTTCGACGAGATGTCGGTGAAGCCTGCCCCGGTGCACGACATCAAGAAGGCGCGCGTGCTGGCGGTTCTCGGCGACAGCGTCACCACCGACCACATCTCTCCCGCCGGATCGATCAAGAAAGACGGTCCCGCCGGAAAGTATCTGCAGGAGCATGGCGTGAAGCCGGGGGATTTCAACTCCTACGGATCGCGCCGCGGCAATCATGAAGTCATGGTGCGCGGCACGTTCGCCAACGTCCGCCTGCGCAACAAGCTGGTCGCGACCGAAGGCGGATTCACGCGGCATCTTCCCACCAACACCGAAATGTCGATCTTCGACGCTTCGGAAAAGTATCGCGCCGCGGGCACGCCACTCATCGTTCTCGCGGGCAAGGAATATGGATCAGGCTCATCGCGCGACTGGGCGGCCAAGGGTCCGGCGCTGCTGGGCGTGCGCGCCGTGATCGCCGAAAGCTACGAACGCATTCATCGCTCGAACCTGGTGGGCATGGGAGTCCTGGCGCTGCAGTTCCCCGCGGGCCAGAACGCGGAATCGCTCAAGCTGACGGGCGAGGAAGTGTTCGAGATCAGCGGCATTCGCGACCTGATCGATCACTTCGCCGCCGGAAGCCAGGTGAAAGTGCGCGCCACCGCGGACGGGAAGACGACCGAGTTCAACGCCCTGGTCCGCATCGACACGCCGCAGGAAGCGTTGTACTACGCGAACGGCGGGATTCTGCAGTATGTGCTGAGGCAGTTGTTGGCGACGAAGGCGCAAGCAGTAAGCGTGTAAAGAGCGTCCGCAATTCGGCTTTCCGATGCGTGTCTTGTCTACATTGGAATGAGCATCTTGCGAGCAAAGGAATTTCTTGTCTAAAGCGCAACGTTGGCAACCGGATTTGTCGGAACCTCGACGGGATCGAAGGAATCTTTGGTGGTCAGTTCTAATTTCCCGCTGGTCGTCAGCGGCAGAACGTGCGCGGCATTTTCTACGGTCAGATCATTCGGCAGCGTCCAGAAGATCCGGTCATTCTTTGGGCTGGCTTCCTGCTCCTGAGTCTTGCTGTCTTGATCGGTGCTGACGTCGTAGGCGAGAGAGTCTCCCCAGGGTTTGAGGACGTGGTAGCCACGCAAGGACGCCTGCGCCAGGAATTCAAGTTCGACCCATTCGCCACGCTGTTTGAAAGTCCTGAACTTCTGCCAACGTTCCATCCGCCCCGCCCCTGACTCGTCCCGAAAAAGCAAAAGGCGCGACCGAGTGGGCCGCGCCTCTGAAGTTCTTATTCTCTATGTCCATTTTACTAAATTGGCGGGGACAAAGTGGACATGGTTGGGGACTTTGTATTCGGAGCGCTTTCATCGAGTTAGGTGCGATCGTGTCGTTTTTGCCTATTGACAAGATCAGGCGCGAATCGCGTTTTGAAGGAAATCGACCGGCCGGAACTCTAGAATTCGATGTGGGCGCGGAAGGTGGGGACGAGGACGGGGCCGCGGTCGCGGTTGTAGCCAGGATCGGTCACGTGTTGCACGCCGGGCGCGAGATAAATGCCGCGCCAGACATGCACCGTGTAGAAGGTCTCGAAGATATTTTCGCGGCCGTAGTTGAGGTGGCCGTCGCCGAGGAGGAATCCCAGGCCGCCGGCCGCGAGATAGTTCTGGTGATCCTTTTTGATGGCGTTGCTGATGAAAGCGATGCCGGCGCGATCCTGCTTGCGGTGCCACCAAGCTCCGTTGGCGCCCACACCTTCGGCGAACGTTTGATCGACCTCGGTGTAGGCGAAGGACTCGGTCCTGCCGTTATCCCATCCGAAGCGGGCGAAGGCGGTGAGGTACTGCGAGAGATTCTGCTCGAGGTTGATGCCGAAACCGTACTTGCGAGTGATGTTCCAGGGATGGTTGGTGATGTCGGGGGTAGCGCCGGCTGCGGCGGCCTGGATGACCTGATCGCGGTAGATGCCCATGTTGGCGGAGTTGGTGTAGGCGAGCAGGCGCACGATGCCAGCTCTTTTCGGGAGCAGACCGTGACGGAGTTCGTATTCGAAGTTCTCGCCGTGGACCTGCCATGGCCTCCAGACCAAGTCGATGCCGTTGGCGATTTTCGGCATGAGGGCTTCGGCGAAACGGAATCCCCAGTTGCGGTCTTCGTAGTCGGCGGTAAGTCCCACGGTGTAGCCGCGGGTGTCGGCGGCATAATCCCAGGCGCCGTTGTTGTCGGTGGTCCAGTTGAGGAACTGGAAGTGCGTGTCGGAGCCGACGGAATTGACGTCGAAGAAATCGGGCAGGCTGAACTTGCCGAAACGGAGCTCGATACGGCGGCGCGGCAGTTCGTCGAAGAGTGAGAGGTAGCTGCGCTGGTTCTCGACTTTATCCTTGCTGAGCGCGATGACTTTATGAATCATGGCGCGGCCGAGATAGGGCGCCTTGCTCAAGAGCGGATTGCGCACGATGTCGAGGTCGGTGTTGCCGGCTAGGCCGAAGCCGTAGGTGAGAGCCGCGCCGCCGGCCTCTTCGATATCGACCAGCAGTTCGGTGGAGTTGTTGAAGCGCATGCCGCTGTAGAGAGTCATCACGCGGGAAGTGGCTTTCTCGTAGTTCGGGTCGAGGCTGTGCGCGCCGCTGTAGAGGGCTCGGAAGTCGGAATGGGTTTGAAAAACAAAGTTGGCCTGACCGGAAAGCCAGAAGCGCGTGCTCTTGAAATGCGGGAACATGGCTTCGGTGCCGGGGTCGGGCAGAGGGTCGACGGGATACGCGACCGCCGGAACCGCCGAGGGAGAGGCGGCATTAGCCGGTTGCGGGGCCGCGGAATCGGTGGGTTGCTGGGCGCAGACGGGTATGGCAAGGGCGGCGACGGCCAGGAGGGCTAGGGCAATGGGGCGGAGGAATGCCTGGGCCGTAGCGCGCTCCGAGTTCTCTGCCCTATTGAAAATGAATTGCACTTTCATGCTCCCAGGTTATTTGGCCGCGCGACGCGCTCGGTGGTGCATATCACGGGTAAACGTGAACTGCCATCACGCCCGCCTATCGATCTCAGCCTGTTTTTGAGTCCCGCCCCAGTGTTTGTATTAACCGCCATATACTGAATTATATTAACTATAATTAACAACAACCATTCCCTGGGTGTCAACTGCGCAGTTTTTCCGATCCCCCGAGCCTACGCAGAGTTGGTTACAGGAATGTTACAAACACAGTTTTTCAGAGCGAGTGGAGGCAGCAGTCTTCTGCCGATGCCCAGTGCGTCCGAAGTTGACGGTTGCCATTCTTGTCGGTGACCACGACCCAGCTCATGCGTAGAGAGTTGCATTCCACGTTGCCTTCCGGCTGACAGGTAGAAACATTTTCGTAGTGGATTGTGCGTACGAGCTGCGTCGTCGCCATCGCCATGGGTTGCGCGAGTAGAGTGATGCAGGCCATTGTCGGGTTCCTCCTTTCTTTGGATTTCAACTACCATATCTGATGTCATCCTTCCCCCGAACGCCGTAAAGAGTTGATAAAGACACGCAAGAACTTTCGCCCTGTTTCCGCGACGATTCGTGGGCTCGCACGCGCGACCGGAGGAGCAGAATCCAGAGCAGCCGTGTGCCGTACGGCGCGCAGGCCTGCACGTAGGTGGAGATGGCGCCGGCATCGGTATCGGCTTCCATGACGATCAAGCCGGGGCCAAAGACTGTGAGGAAGGTGAGGATGCTGTAGAACCAGCGGCTGCGGACCGCGCGGCCCCGAACGGGCGGCAGCGTGCCTCGGCACCTCGGTCGAAATGGAAAGGACTTCGTTGGTCAGCATCCCCCTCCCTCCCCGCGAAGCAGTTGCGGCCGACTGGCCACAAAAGCGGCGGGCCGTTTACCCTATGGCCGCGATTCGGCGCATTCGGGCACGCGGAAGAACTCTCCAGCGAAAGACAGAATTCGCTGGAGAGTTCTTGACTTAAGTTGTTGGGGGTAGAAGAAGCAGAGGTGAGGCGATAGGGGGAATCAATGCGCTTTCTATCGGGGCACATCCACTGCTTCTACCCGGGCAGGCCGCGGAACATTTCCGGAGGCTGGCCCTCACTGCTAGTATTCATACGTCCTTAGAATTGGGGCGGAATGACTCCCGCCTAGAAATTTTATATCATACCCCCCTAGGGTACATGTCAAGAAAAAAGTGCGGGGGAAATGCAAAAAGCTATGGCGAACATCTTATGAAAGATAAGCTGCCGGAGATTTCGAAAGAGAAGCAGAAATTGTTTTCGCGCATCAAGCGCCTGGGCGGACAGATTGGGGCGGTGGAGCGCGCAGTGGCTGACGGAGATGAATGCGCGGACGTCCTGATGCTGCTGGCGGCGATTCGGGGCGGCGTGAACAGCCTGATGGCGGAGATTCTGGAAGATCACATCCGGTTACACATCACGCATCCCGACCGCGGGCCGGATTCTCCGGAGGAGTTGACGGAGGATTTGATCTCTCTGGTGAGAGCGTACCTGAAGTGAGTGGCTTGCGAGGCGAAGCCAGAATGGTCGAGCTTGCGCTCGACGGACCGCCGAGGGCGGCTGTCTCCACAGGTTGTTCGTGCAGGTTTGACAGCATTCCTCTTCAACCCCTAACCTTGATTTTCTCTGGCTTATGAAAGTTCTGGTCCTAGGAAGCGGCGGGCGCGAGCATGCGCTGGTGTGGAAGTTGCGGCAGTCGCCACGGGTGTCGCAGCTTTATTGCGCGCCGGGGAACGGCGGGATTGCCGACGACGCGGAGTGTGTGGCTGCGGACCTGAAGAGTCTGGGGTCGATCACGGCCCTGGCAACGCGTCTGCAGCCGGATCTCACCGTGGTGGGGCCGGAACTGCCTTTGACTCTCGGCGTGGTCGATGAGTTTACGCGGCGCGGATGGCCGGCGTTTGGGCCGACGCGCGCGGCGGCGCAACTGGAATCGAGCAAGAGTTTTGCCAAGGAATTTCTGCAGCGGCACCACATCCCGACGGCTCCCTTTGCGATTTGCGATTCGATGGAGCAGGTGCGGTCGGCGCTTGGACATTTTCATGTGCCGGTGGTGGTGAAGGCCGACGGGCTGGCCGCGGGCAAGGGCGTGGTCATTGCCAAGAGCAAGGAAGAGGCGGCCAGCGTGGCCGCGGAAATGCTTAGCGGGAAAATGCTGGGCGAGGCCGGGACGCGCGTGGTGCTGGAGGAGTGTTTGAAGGGGGACGAGCTTTCCTTTCTGGTGTTCAGCGACGGCGAGCGCGTGGCGCCGCTGGTGGCGGCTCAGGATCACAAGCGCGTGGGCGACGGTGATACGGGGCGGAATACTGGCGGGATGGGCGCATATTCGACAGCGGATATTGTCGACGACCGGATGCGTGACTGGCTGGTGCATCACATTGCGCGGCCGGTGGTGGCGGGCATGAAGGCCGAGGGCGCGGAGTTTAAGGGTGTGTTGTACTGCGGTTTGATGATGACGGCGCGCGGGCCCATGGTGCTGGAGTTCAACTGCCGGTTTGGCGATCCGGAGACGCAGCCGATCCTGATGCGGCTGGAGAGCGATTTGACCGAGGCGCTGGAAGCTTCGATTGAAGGGCGCGTGAGTGAAGGCGACTTCAAGTGGTCGCAAGACGCTTCGGTGTGCGTGGTGATGTCGTCGGGAGGATATCCGGGGACGTATGAGGTGGGGAAACGGATTGACGGACTCGAAGAAGCCGGCGCGGTTGAGGGCGTGAAAGTGTTTCACGCGGGTACGTCCAAGCGCGATGGGGTTTACTACACTGCGGGCGGACGCGTGTTGGGAGTGACGGCGCGGGCGCGGGATCTGGCGACGGCCGTGGGATGCGCTTATGCGGCTTGCGGGAAGATTGGGTTTGATGGGGCGCATTACAGGAAGGATATTGCAGGGCGGGCGTTGAAGAGGTAGGGGTAGAGTCCCCACCCTTCGCCTGCGCACAGGGCAGGCCTGCTCGCGCAAACAGCTCGCGAGAAATGGGGGACCCGTGCGAGGGTTGTGGTGGGAATTCCTTCCGACGCCGCTCGCGGTGCGGTGGTGAACGGGATCCTTCGAACTGCGGATTTGCTTCGCGTTCGCGAAGCAAATCCTCCGCTCAGGATGACAAGGCGCGGTGGGCGCGCAGGATGACAGACGAGAAACAGTTTGGAGAGTAGGTGCGATGAGCAAGGTGCTGGTTTCGATTGTGATGGGGAGCGATTCTGATTTGGAGATCATGCGCGAGGCGGGCACGGCGCTTGATGAGTTCGGAATCGCGTATGAAATTGACGTGACTTCGGCACATCGGTCGCCGGACCGGACCGCTGATTTTGCGCGGAAGGCCGCGGGGCGCGGGATTCGGGTGATCATTGCGGGGGCGGGTGGGGCGGCGCATCTGGCGGGAGTGATCGCGGCGCATACGATTTTGCCGGTGATTGGAGTGCCGATTCCTTCGACTTCGCTGCAAGGGATGGATTCGCTGCTGGCGACAGTGCAGATGCCGGCGGGGATTCCTGTGGCTACGGTGGCGATTGGGAAGCCGGGTGCGACCAACGCGGGAATTCTGGCGGCGCAGATGATTGCCTTGGGCGATGCTTCGATGGGGAAGAAGTTGGAGGCCCACAAGGAGAAGCTGGCACGGGGCGTGGAAGAGAAGTCGAAGAAGCTGAAGGGGAAGTAGAGTTTCGAGCGCTGCCCAAGAGTCAAAATCTCCACTTCTCGCGCAAAGGGCGCGCGAGAAATGGGGCACCCGAGCTCCCTTAAATTCAAGAACCCCCATCCTATCGCACAAACGCGACAAGGGTGGGGCACCCTCTTACCGATATCCCGCGTGGCTATAGTTCGAGTCCTTTTAGATATTCACGGAATGGGCCGCCGAGGTCGGTGCGTTTCAGGGCGAATTCTACGGTGGCCTTCAGGAATCCCAGCTTGTCGCCGGTGTCGTAGCGTTTGCCTTCGTAAACGTAGGCATACATTTTTTCCTGCTTGAGCAACATGCGCATGCCGTCGGTGAGTTGGAGTTCGCCGCCGGCGCCGGTTTGAGTCTTGGCGAGGCAGTCGAAAATTGCGGGAGTCAGGATGTAGCGGCCGATGATAGCCAGGTTTGACGGGGCTTCCTCGGGCTTGGGTTTTTCCACCATGTTGCGGATTTCGAAGAGGCGGCCATTGAATCCCTCGGCGGGTTGGGCATCGAAGACGCCGTAGGAAGAGATCATCTTGCCTTCGACCACCTGGGCGGCGATCACCGAGCATTGTTTCTGGTCGAAGACGTTGACCATCTGCTTGAGGCAGGGGACGGGGGCGTCGATGACGTCGTCGGCGAGGAGCACGGCGAAAGGTTCGTTGCCGACGAGTTCGCGTGCCATGAGCACGGCGTGGCCGAGGCCAAGCGCTTCTTTCTGGCGGACGTAGGCCACGTGCATCATGTCGGAAATGTTGCGGACGATTTTGAGCAACTCGGTCTTGCGGCGCTCCTCGAGCATTTTTTCGAGCTCGTAGCTGACGTCGAAGTGGTCTTCGATCGATTGCTTGCCACGGCCGGTGATGATGAGGATCTGATCGCAGCCGGAAGCCATGGCTTCTTCGACGCCGTATTGAATGATCGGCTTGTCGACGATGGGAAGCATCTCTTTGGGCTGGGCTTTGGTGGCGGGCAGAAAGCGGGTGCCGAGGCCGGCGGCGGGGAATACGGCTTTACGGACTTTCATGGGCATGGGTTCGGGTGTTGGGTCTTCGGTATTAGGTCGTTGGCTCTGGTTTCAGCGAACGGACAATTGTAAATGGTTACGTCGGAGCGTGCGATGTTTCAAGCCTTCACGGGTGCCGTCCCTCAGGGACTCGCGGGTCTGTTTCGGCCTACCCAGCGCTTACGCGCTGGGCTATTGAATACCGCCCTTCGGGCTCGCATTTGATCCGACTTCAGAGAGCGCTTCGTCGCTGGCCAGTTGGCCTAGAACTGTGCGCAGGGCTCGGAGGACTTCGTCGGCGGCGGTTGCTTTCAGAACGAACTTGAGCATGCCGTCGGGGGTGAACTGGGTGCCGCGCTGGGCGGAGACGAATCTTGCCAGCTGTTCGGGATCGACGGCGGCGTTCTGGCGGAATTTGAAGGTGACGGAATCGCGCTTGCGCTCGATGGCGTTCACTCCGACGCGCATGCAGAGCAGCTTGAGCGAGGCGTAGTCGAGCAGGTTGCGGACCGGGGGCGGCGGCGGGCCGTAGCGGTCTTGCAGTTCGGCGCCGACGTCGCCGAGTTGCGATTCGGTTTCCACGCGCGCAACGCGCTTGTACATCTGCAGGCGCTGATTTTCTTCGGGGATGTAGTCCGCGTTGATGCGGATGTTCAGACCTAGGTTGAGCTGCGTCTCGGCCTCGTCGGGTGCGGCTTCGCCCTTCATTTCGCGGACGGCGCGTTCGAGCATTTGCGTGTAGAGTTCGAAGCCGATGGCTTCGATGTGACCGCTCTGTTCGCCGCCGAGGAGGTTTCCGGCGCCACGGAGTTCGAGGTCGAGGGCGGCGATTTTGAAGCCGGCGCCGAGGTCGGAGAATTCTTTCAAGGCGGCCAGTCTTCTGCGCGCGATCGGGGTGAGCTCCACTTCCTTGGGAATCAGCAGGTAGGCGTAGGCGCGGCGGTTGGAGCGGCCGACGCGTCCGCGTAACTGGTAGAGCTCGGAAAGGCCGAGGCGGTCGGCGCGGTTGATGAGAATCGTGTTGCAGAGCGGGATGTCGAGGCCGTTCTCGATGATGGTGGTGGCGACGAGGATGTCGGCCTCGTGATGCATGAATTGCAGCATCACTTTTTCGAGTTCGGTTTCGCCCATCTGTCCGTGGCCGACGATGATGCGCGCTTTCGGGATCAACTCCTGCAGTTTGGCGGCAATTGCCCAGATGCTTTCGACGCGGTTGTGGACGAAGTAGACTTGGCCGCCGCGTTCGAGTTCCTGCTCGAGGGAGGACTGAATGAGTTTGTCGTCCCAACTGGCGACGACGGTCTGAATCGCCATGCGATCTTTGGGCGGAGTTTCGATGACGCTCATGTCGCGCAGGCCGACCAGCGACATGTGCAGGGTGCGCGGGATGGGCGTGGCCGACATGGTGAGGACGTCGACTTGCTTGCGCATTTGCTTGATGCGCTCTTTGTGGCGCACGCCGAAGCGCTGTTCTTCGTCGACGATGAGCAGGCCGAGGTCGGCGAACTTGAGGTCTTTGGAGAGGATGCGGTGGGTGCCGATGAGGATGTCGATTTTGCCGGCTTCGGTTTTTTGCAGAATTTCTTTCTGCTGTTTGGCGTTGCGGAAGCGGCTGATCATCTCGATGGAGACCGGGAACGGTCCGAAGCGCTGCTTGAAAGTTTCGTAGTGCTGGAAGGCGAGGACGGTGGTGGGAGCGAGCACGGCGACCTGCTTGTTGTCGCCGATGGCCTTGAACGCGGCGCGCATGGCGACTTCTGTTTTGCCGTAACCGACGTCGCCGCAGAGCAGGCGGTCCATGGGCTGCGATGATTCCATGTCGCGGGTGACGTCGGCGATGGCCTGGGCCTGGTCTTCGGTCTCGTTGAACTCGAACGCGTCTTCGAACTCGCGGACGAACTCGTTGCCCGCGGGGAAGGAATGGCCTTGGGCCGTTTTGCGTTCGGCGTAGAGCTTGAGGAGTTCGTCGGCCATGTCTTTCATGGCCTTGCGCACGCGCGCCTTGGTCTTGGACCACGCCGGCGTGCCGAGGTGACTGAGCGCGGGCTTTGCGCCTTCGGACGAGCGGTATTTCTGAATCAGGTCGAGGCGCGTGAGCGGAACGTAGAGGCGCGCGCCCTCGGCGTATTCGAGCAGCATGAACTCGGCGTTGCCGTCGCCCTGATTAATTTCCTTCAAGCCCTGATATTGACCGATACCGTGTTCGACGTGGACGACGTAGTCTCCGACTTGCAGGTCGCGGAAGTCGGAAAGGAACGCAGAGACTTTCGACTTCTGACGTTGCGGACGCGAAGCGACCGCGTCGGATTCATCGAACAAGTCGCGAGCGCCGAAGATGGCGAGGTGCGCTTCGGGGAACATCACGCCGTCGGGGACGTAAGCTTTGGCTAGCGTCGTGGTGAGAACTTCGCCAGCGAAGTAGCTGGTTTCGTCGGCGTAGCTTTCGCCACCGCGAGTGCGGCTGCCGAGGCGGAATGAGACGTTGTATTCGGTAAAGATGTCGGCCAGGCGCTCGACTTCGCCGGTGTTGGGGACCGAAAAGAGCACTTGATTGCCCTGGCTGGTGAGCTTCTGGACCTCTTCTAACATCGTCGGGACCGCGCCGTGGAAGCGGGGAGTGGGCTGGGTGAGGAAAGTCACGGCCGAGTCTGCCTCCTCGCTGCGGGTGATGCCGAGATGTTCTACGTCGGCTCCGGTGAGGGACGCGACTTTCTTCCGCCAATCGTCTGGCGGCAAATACAAATCCACGGGATGGACCAGATTGCCGACGCCGCTGCGCTCGTGAGCTTCTTCGACGCGGGTCCAGAAGCGATCGAATTCGGTGCGGAGCAGGTCGGGTTCGTCGAGCAGCACGGCTGCGTGCGGAAGCAGATCGAAGACGGTGCGATCGGCTCCGGCGACGGGAGCGTAAAACTCCCAGCCGGGGAAAACGGTGACTCCGCCGGCACGCACCGCAGCTTCTACGATTTCTTCGTTGCCTGCGATGCGCTTGCCCGAGAGGCGCGTGTGAATCGCGCCCAGCAGATGATCGCTGACCGGAGTCTCGGTCAAAGGCAACAGCAGCGCTTCGTCCATGGGATTGGAGGAGCGCTGCGAGGCGGGGTCGAAACGGCGAATGGATTCCACTTCGTCGCCGAAGAATTCAATGCGGACCGGGCGCTCGGCTTCGGGAGAATAGACATCGAGGATGCCGCCGCGCAGGGCATACTGTCCTGGCATCTCGACGACATCGGCGGACTCGTAGCCCACGGTGTTCAGGTGAGCGAGAAGGTTTTCGACGTCGAAGGATTCTCCGCGGCGCAGAATGCGGGCGAGGTCGGTGTAGTAATCGGCGGAGCGCAGCAGGATGGCGGTGGCGGCGATCGGAGTGACCACGATCGAGGCTTTGCCGGTGGCGATCTTCCAGAGTGCGGTGGCGCGCTCTTCCTGGAGTTCGGGATGCGGAGAGAGATTCTGGAACGGAAGCACGTCGCGGGCCGGGAGGGCGACGACTCCTTCAGGATCACTGGCGCTGGTGAGTTCGCAGAAGCCGCGAAGGATGGGGACGAAATCCTCGACGGCGCGGTTGTCGTTGACCACGACAACGAGGGGGCGGTCGGCATGGCGGCGCAAAAGCACGAGCAGCAGAGCTTTTGCGGTGGGCGAGAGTCCGGAGACACGAACGCGCCCCGTGCCCTCCCGCAGGTGGGAGGCAACACGCGTGAAGGCGGGAAGCGTTTCTACGTCCGCGAAGAGTTCGCGGACGAAGGGAAGCAGCATGCTTATTAATCTTAACAGGAACTGGCGTGTGGCCAACGGCAAGAACACGAGCCTGACACTGATGCGCGATTAGTGGCGCTCCCAAGAGTTAGAAATCGCTGCTCGTAAATTCGGCAAGAATCGTTCTCTCCTCCGTTCAAAGATAAGTAGCCCTTGGGGAACAAATGGTAGTTGGCATTGGTCTATACCTGACAGGGATAAGAATCATGAGCATTCATTGGGATGTATTCGAAAGCAGTAGCGCGGGAGACGCTAGAACAACGCTTCTCAGTTCGCCGGACGCAAAACTGTCAGGAGGCGCTCTGGCCTGATGAACCCAGACATTCCCCAAAAAAGTCCGAGATAGAGGCAACGTTTGCTCTACGACTAAGTTCCAATCGTTTGATCGCGGAGGCACCTATGCTGCGCCATCGTCTGCGCACCCTGTGGCCAGGAGTGTGTCTTTCCCTCTTCACATTGCTCGGTTTCAGCCTGTGGCCCCTTGGCCCAACCGTCTCGGCCGGATCGGACGAAACTTCGGGTTCCCTTGGAATCATCGGCAAAGATGGATCAGTGAATGGTAGGTGCCCGCTGCGTCACACCGAAGTTCGCGGCGCCATCAGTGGTTTCCTCACCCGGGTCACAGTCACGCAGACCTTCGAAAACACCGCCACGAACAAGATCGAAGCAATCTATGTGTTCCCGTTGCCGGAGAACGCAGCGGTCGACGACATGACTATTCAGATTGGCAACCGTACAGTACGCGGCATCATCAAGAAACGCGAAGAGGCGCGGGCCATCTACGAGCAAGCCAAGCAGACTGGACACATCGCGGCTTTGCTCGACCGGGAACGTCCGAATATCTTCACGCAGTCCGTGGCCAACATCATGCCGGGCGAGCAGGTCGTCGTGACGATCAGCTATCTGCAGACGCTTGAGTACGAGGACGGCGCATACCGGTTTGTTTTTCCGATGGTCGTCGGGCCTCGCTATATCCCCGGCCAGCCTACCGGGAAACAGGCTGGCGGATGGGCGCCCGATACAGACAAGGTCCCGGACGCTTCGAAGATCACGCCACAGGTGACGCCTAATGGAATCCGCGCAGGGCACGATGTTTCGATCGAATTGGCGATCGATGCAGGCGTTCCGTTACAGCGCTTGCATTCCGTCTCGCATGCAATCGACGTCGAGCGCACCAGTGCAAGCACGGCCACGGTGAAGCTGAAGAACCTGGCCGAAATCCCGAACAAAGATTTCGTCCTGAAATACGAGGTGGCTGGCGAGCAAGTCGCTGACGCGGTTCTTTCACAGGCAGCCCCCGCAAACAGCAAGCTGGGGCCAGGAGGATACTTCAGTTTGATCTTGCAGCCGCCCGCCCGGCTGCCCGAATCTGACATCACGCCGAGGGAGCTTGTGTTTGTACTCGACACTTCGGGTTCGATGATGGGCTTCCCGATTGAAAAAGCAAAGGAGTTCATCAATCATGCGCTGGACGAGCTTTATCCCGGGGACACCTTCAACCTGATCACGTTTTCTGGCGACACACGCGTTCTATTTTCGGAGCCGGTCTTTCCCACCGTCGAAAACATTCGCAAGGCTCGTGAGGTCTTGAATGCTCAACACGGAGCCGGTGGCACGGAAATGATGAATGCGATTCGCGCGGCCTTGGTGCCCTCGGACTCCCAGGATCACATGCGAGTCGTCTGTTTTCTTACCGACGGTTACGTGGGGAATGACCTGGACATCATCGGGGAGGTGCAGAAACACCCGAATGCTCGGGTATTTGCATATGGCATCGGTACTTCGGTGAATCGCTTCTTAATCGAATCAATGGCCACAGCAGGCCGGGGCGCGGCAGAGATCGTCACGCTCAACGATAAGGCAGATGTCGCAGCGCGTCGGCTTTACGAACGGCTGCGATCGCCGCTATTGACCGACATCTCCATCGATTGGAGCGGGCTGCCAGTAACCGATGTTTACCCAAAGCAGTTGCCGGACTTATTTAGCGGGAAGCCTCTGGTGGTCAGCGGGCGCTACGCGGCCGCGGCGAACGGGACGATTCACCTCCGAGGCAAGCGCGCAGGAGACGAATACACACGCGAGATACCCGTCACTTTGAGCAGCCACGCCGGCAGTGACAGCATTCTCACCAGCTTCTGGGCACGGCAAAGAATCGATGACCTCATGTCCCAGGATTGGGCGGGCTTACAGAGAGGGAAAGTAAAACCCGAGGTGCAGCAGGAAATCACGCAGCTCGGATTGAGCTACCGACTCATGACACAATTCACGTCCTTCGTTGCCGTTGAGGAACGAATCGTGACGACCGGCGGCTCGCCACAGCGGGTGGAAGTTCCGGTGGAGATGCCGGAGGGCGTGACCTACGAGGGAGTCTTCGGCAATGAGAAAGATGCGATGCTCTACTCGCCGAATGCCGGGCTGACAACGTATGCGCAGTTGGGTATGGCATCTAAGGCGCGCCGATATTCGGGTGGCGGGCTTTCGAAACTTGCGGCACCTAGTCGTGTAAGCGGCGGTGTCGGATCAGGCTCCGGCGCAGGCATGGGGGCAGGAGCTGCTAGCGCGGTTGCGCCCCCGTCGCCTCCGCCGATCAATGCAATACACGGCGTTGTCACCCATGAAGAGGCACTCCCTGAGCCTCCCGAACCGAAGCCCATTGGGGAGCGAGCTGTGCTGGAGGCGAAGCTGAGCCCCCTACTGCTGGATCATCTGGATTGCTGGAAGAAGCAGCCATCAGATTGCAAGCTAGCGAAGGACGGTACCATCGAGATTCAGTTATTCCTGACAGATGATTCGCCTGCCGTGATCGAGCAGATCGAGGCTCTCGGGCTTTCGGTGTCGCAGGACCGGCCAAAGGAGAAAGCAGTCATCGGGCGAATTCCCGTGGGGAAACTGGCCAACCTGGCAAACGTGCGGTCGGTTCGGTTCATTACAGTGCCGCGGTAAGCGACCAGGTCAATCGCTCAAAACCCTCGGGCTACGCGATCAGTGATTGGATCTGCCGCGGACGGTGAGTTCGGCTTCTGTCGACACATCCGCCAGGGTCATGTGCAGGGCATGCTGCTTCGGGTCGTAGGACGTTTTCAACGGATAGGTGCTGCTGGAAAACTTGGCCTCGGCATGCGCGGACGGCCAGTCATAGATCACCACCTCGATGAACTTCCACCAAGGACTGTACGAACCCTCGCGCGCGTGGAAGGTCAGGCGCAGCGACTTGGCATCCGATTCGCAAGCGAAGCTCTGGCGCAGGTATTCGCCTTTCTGGTAGCGGAAGGTGTGGCCGTCGTCGAGATAAAGCGAACCGCTGCACTGCGAGCCGGGATAGACGTGAAGCAGGAGCGGACCGTTGGGAGTTTGGTCCGTGTTCTGGATCAAGGGTTGGAGCGGGAGAATACTTCCGCCTCGAACATAGACCGGCATGGTGTCGAGTGGAGGTTGGATTTGGCGAGGCATGGAGAAGCTGGCTGCGCCACCTGCGATGGCGATATCCGCGATCGCAGGAGGTTGCGGGGAGGCGGCTGCCTTGAGGCCCGTCCAGAAGTCGTACCACTCGTGGTCTTTCGGGAAGGAGACGGCGTAGCTATCGAGGGTTTCGGCGAACGGCGGTGGAGCGATCAGCAGGCTGGGGCCGAGGAGAAATTCCGTGTCGAGATGATCGAAGCCGCCGGAGGATGGCGCGAAAATATCGGGAAATTCCAGGAACACGGGGCGCATCAGGGGAAGGCCGGTGCGCGAGGACTCGTCGGCGAGGGAATAGATGTAGGGCAGGAGGCGGTAGCGGGTTTCGATGTAGCGGCGGCGGATGGCTTCCTGCTCGAGTCCATTGTTCCATAGTTCGTGGGGCAGAGTGCCTTTGGCGGCGTGATCGCGGCAGAGCGGCGAGAAGGCCGCTAGTTCAACCCAGCGGGTGAGCAGGGCGGGCGCGGGCGAACTGCCGAAGCCGCCGACGTCGGCGCCCACCATCGAAATGCCGCTGACACCGAGGTTGAGAACCATCTGCGTGGCTAGACGGAGGTGGTTCCAGGTCGCGGAATTGTCTCCAGTCCAAGTGAAGCCATAACGCTGGCCTCCGGCATAGGTGGCGCGGGTGAGAACGAAGGGGCGCTCGTCGGGGCGGAGTTTGAGGAGGCCCTCGTAGGTGGCGCGGGCATTTTCGAGTCCGACGAGGTTGTGAATCTCGGCGTGGGCGGCGGTGCGCGTGGTGAATCCGGGTTCGTCGATGCGATGCACCGTGTTCAGGGGCATCGTCTTGTCGGGTCCGTCAAAGACCGAGGGTTCGTTCATGTCGTTCCAGAAACCGGCAACTCCATCCTGGACAAATTGGCGATAGAGGTTGCCCCACCAGTCGCGGGTTTGGGCGCGGGTGAAATCCGGAAAGACCGCCGGGCCCGGCCAGACAACGCCGACGAACTCGGTGCCATCGGGATTCTTCACGAAGTGGTCTCCCGCCTCGCCAGTGTCGTAGGGCGAGTATCCCTGGTTGGGGGCGTGCGCAATGTGGAGATCGGTGATGGTGACCAGATGGAAATGCTCCTGGCGCAGATCGGATACGAGGCCGGGAAAGTCGGGGAACGTCTTGGGGTCGACGGTGAAGGGGCGATTCTTGAACTGGTAGTCGATATCGAGGTAGAGCACGTCGGCAGGAATCGCGTCGCCGCGAAGACGCTTGGCGATTTCACGCACCTGCGATTCGGGAGTGTAGCTGTAACGCGATTGCTGGAAGCCGAAAGCCCACAGCGGAGGGAGCGGCGGCGTTCCGGTGAGATAGGCGTAGGCTTCGATGACCTGTTTCGGAGTGGGGCCATAGAGGACATAGTAGTCGAGCGGTCCGCCTTCCGAGCCGAAGGAAAGCGCGTCGCGCGCCTGCTTGCCGAAGTCAAACCAGGTGCGCCAGGAGTTGTCGAGGAAAAGTCCGTAACTGCGGGTGCCGCTGACGCCGAGGAAGAACGGAATGCTTTTGTAAAGGGGATCGACGGATTCCTGGGGGCCGATGTCGGTGTTCCAGAGCGCGAAGGCCTGATTACGGCGGTCGAAGGAACCGGTCTTGTCGCCGAGGCCGAAATAGTGTTCGTCGCCCGGCATTTGTTTGGAGATGGTGAAGCCGCCGAGTTGGAAGCGTACAGGGCGGCCCGCGGCGTCGGCGGAGACGAGGTTGCCGGCGAGATCGCGGATAACGAGGCGGAGGGGATCGCGCTCGACGCGGACATCGAGCGATGCGGTACGAAAGCCTACGGAGGCGGCGTCCTGGATCGGCTGCACGTCGACAGACTTGGTGCGCGGCCCGGGAAGGACCGCCCAAGAGGCATCTTCGGGAAGAGTGCCCGGAGAAATGCGCACGTGGATGATGTCCTCGCGGAGGGCAGTGATACGCAGAGTCGCCGAGCCGGCTTGGAGGTCGATGCCATCCCGCAGAAGCTGGGAACTGGTTACGGCTTCGAGAGTGGAGCTGGACGGTGAAGGGGCGGTCTGTGCCGACGTCGAAATCGGCGCTACAGCTGCAATTACGAGGAACACAATGAGGAGTCGCTGATAAGAAGACTGCATCCGTAAACTCTTTCCCGAAACGATTTTCTAGTAGATAGAAAGATCATACCAACCCTAAAGGCAACCCCCATCGGAATCCAATCCTGCGCGTGGAAGTGATGATGAACCTTTGGTGAAACCCAAAACTGTTGACAAGCTGACCCGTCCGGGTGTATTTAACCTTATAGTTATTTAACTAGTCGGTTCATTACACCATGAACGATCGATTGAGCGAAACCTTCGGAGCACTGGCGGACCCGACGCGGCGAGCGATTCTGGCGCGGCTGGCGTCGGGCGAGGCCTCGGTGACGGAACTGGCATCACCCTTCGCGATGAGCATGCCGGCGATTTCCAAGCATCTGAAAGTGCTGGAACGGGCCGGGTTGATTGCGCGCGGGCGGGAGGCGCAGTGGAGGCCGTGCCGGCTGCAGGCCGGTCCGCTGCAGGACGTCGCCGGATGGGTGGAGCACTACCGGCGATTCTGGGAAGAGAGCTTCGACCGGTTGGACGACTATTTGCGGGAACTGAAAGCACAAGATTCGAAAAATAAAGCGAAGGAGAAGAAGCATGTCCGCACAAAACGCAAAGGCTAGTGCCCCGGTGGAATCTCCGGAATGGGACCTGGTGATGACGCGGGTGTTCGACGCGCCGAGAGAGCTGGTATTCAAGGCTTGGACCGAGACCAGGCACGTGGCGCAATGGTGGGGGCCGAAGGGGTTCACGAATCCGATTTGCGAAATGGACGTGCGGGCGGGAGGCGCGATCCGCATCCACATGCGCGCGCCTAATGGCATTGTGTATCCGATGACAGGGGTGTTTGAAGAGATCACCGAACCCGAGCGGCTGGTGTTCGTCAGCAGCGCGTTGGATGAAAACGGAAACTCGATGTTTGATGTGCTGAGCACAGTGATCTTTGCCGAGCGGCGCGGGAAAACGGTTTTGACGCTGCAACTTCGTGTGGTCCAAGCGACGGCGCAGGCGCCGCAGTATCTCAAAGGGATGGAAGCGGGCTGGACGCAGAGTCTCGATCGCCTGGGCGACCATCTGGCCGAAGCTGTGGCGGCGAGCGAGATTGCAATGGTTGCTGGAGAGCGCGAGATCGTGGGCACGCACGTCTTCGACGCTCCTCGCGATCTGGTGTGGAAGATGTGGACCGATCGCTACCACGTGGCGCAATGGTGGGGACCAAAGGGGTTTTGGACGACGGTCCATCAAATGGACGTGAGGCCGGGCGGGGAGTGGCGATTCATCATGCATGGGCCCGACGGCCGTGATTATCACAATCGGATCATTTTTCGCGAAATCAAGAAGCCTGAGCTCCTGGTTTACGAGCACTCCCCAGACAAAGAAAGCGAGCCGGTGCGTTTTGTGACGACGGTGACTCTGACCGAGGAGGGTGAAACGACGCGGGTTCGCGTGCAGATGATCTTCCGAACGGCTGCGGAGCGCGACCATAACGTGAAAACCTACGGCGCCGTCGAGGGCCTGAGGCAGCATTTCGGACGCCTGGCCGAGTATGTGGAGAAAACATCTGCAGAAAATCTGGGCTCAGCCAACTCAGGCGAAGCCGAGTTCGCCATCACGCGGGTGTTCGATGCGCCGCGGGCTCTTGTCTTCAAAGCGTGGACGGAACCGGAGCGTCTGGCGCAATGGTGGGGGCCGAAGGGTTGCACGATTCGCGTGCAGAAGATGGATCTGCGGCCGGGGGGAATGTTCCTTTACGTGATGCGGCAGCCGCAGGGGGAGATGTGGGGCAAGTTTGTGTATCGCGAAATCGTTCCGCCGGAGCGGATCGTCTTTATCAATTTGTTTTCGAATGAGAAGGGCGAGACGACGCGGAGTCCGTTTCATCCCAACTGGCCGCTGGAGGTGCTCAACAAGTTGCTGCTCACCGAGCACGAAGGAAAGACGACCCTGACACTACGGGGCGGGCCGATCAACGCAAGCGAAGAAGAGCAGAAGATCTTCGAGAGCTTCCGGGAATCGATGCAGGAGGGCTTCGGCGGGACGTTCGGTCAGCTCGACGAACACCTGGCCAAGGCAAAGAAGGAAAGCCAGGAATGAGAAAAGTGATTTGGCTGGTGGATATGTCGCTCGACGGCTTCATGTCCGGACCCCGCGGGGAATTGGATTGGGCCGCCGCGCACCTGGATGATGAACTGTGGGAGGAGGTGAATGATCTGCTCGGCCGGGTGGACCGAGCGCTGTTTGGGAGGGTGACGTATCAGAATTTCGAACAGTATTGGCCTAACGTGCCTGGCAATCCGTCGAGTCCGAAGAATGAACTCGATTTCTCGCGATGGATTGAGAGGACGTCGAAGATCGTCGCGTCAACAACGCTGCGCAAACTGGAGTGGAAGCATTCGACGCTGCTGAGCGCCGACGTTGCGGACAGCATCTCGCAGATGAAGAAACAATCTGGCAAAGACTTGTTGCTGTTCGGCAGTCGTAGTTTCGCCTCGTGCCTGTTGCAGGCGAGTCTGATCGATGAAATACAGATCCGTATCCATCCCGTGATCCTGGGGGTGGGGCGGCCTTTGTTCAAAGAGGGAAATGAGCGACACATGCTGAGACTGGTTAAGGCAAGGACGTTTCACTCAGGGGTGTTTTGGCTTCGGTACGACGTGGCGTGATATGAGCTGGTGGACCACGCGTTTTTCAACGGAAAACACTTTCGGAGAATGATCGATGCAATCAGAAACTGGTGCGGTTTCGAAGGCGATGCTGTGGACCGGGCGAATCATGAGCACGATACCGATTCTCCTGACGCTACTCGGCGCGGTGATGAAACTCATGAAGGTGTCTGCGGTCACGGAAGGCTTCGCCAGCCACGGACTGGCCGCGAATCTCATTGTGCCAACCGGGATAATTGAGGTGGTTTGTGTGGTGGTGTATGCGATCCCACGAACCTCTGTGCTGGGTGCGATTCTGATGACGGGGTTGCTGGGTGGAGCAACGGTAACGAATCTGCGCGTCGGCGATCCGACGTTTCCGATGCCGGTGGTGCTGGGGATGATGGTTTGGGGAGGGTTGTTTCTGCGAGACGTGCGGCTGCGCGCACTTATTCCGCTGCGAAGGGAGTAGGAGGCACAATGGCAGAGGAAAACACCGCCTCGCATGACGAGGCGGAGATTCGAAGGCTCATCGCTGATCAGCAGAGCGCTGTGTGTGCGAAGGATGTTGACCGGATCATGAGCCACTACGCTGCTCAGTTGGTTGTCTTCAATGTGAAGCCGCCGTTCCAGATTCGGAGGAGCGAGGAGTGGCGCCGCGTTTGGGAGACATCTTTGTCGCACTTCCCTGCTTCATTCGGGGCGGAAACTCGGGATCTCACGATTGCGGTGAGCGGGGAGCTGGCGGTCGCGCACTATGCTTTGCGCTTCACGGGGCTGGCCGGGGAGCCGTTCTGGATTCGCGCCACGGCTGTGTACAGACGGATTGGAGGCGGGTGGCTGATCGTGCATGAACACAACTCGGTGCCGTTTGATCCGGAAACTCTAAGACCTGTATTCCCGATGGAAGCGTAATCAGAGCATTGGGAATGGCGAGGCCGGTGCCCCGCGAGCGCCTCGCTGCGCTTGGACGGGCGAAGGCGCCCGTCCCCACATGAACCGTGCCGGCTCATGCTCGAAGGAGCGGACGCGTGAGGCAGGTGGGGCCGCCGCTGCCGTTGATGCAGAGTTCGCTGCCGGGGAAAGTGCGGACATCGAATCCCGCATGGCGAAGGCGGTCGTTGGTCTTGCGGTTCTCTGCGAGGGCGAGCAGGCGCTTCCCTCCGAGGGCCAGTACGTTGCAGGCCAGCGTGTCGCGCTCGGAATCGTCGATCGGGATGAACTGGAAGCCGCGCGACTTGAGCAGTTCCACGGTCTCGACCGCGAGCCAAGGGAGATCGACGAGCGCGGTTTGTTCATCGAGCAGGCTGATTAATGACATCAGGTGCAGGCACGCGGACGGCCCGGGCCCGTAGGGGAGTGGCGCGGAGAGAACATCGACGCCCTTCGGAGAGAGCATGGCACGCAGTTGCGCGATGCCGGCGGGGTTGGTGCGGTAGCCGTGACCGACTAGCAGGGTCTTGGAGTCGAGCCAGAGGATGTCTCCGGCTTCGGTAGTGCCGGGCGCGATGATTTTGGCCAAGGTGGGGATACCGAAGCGCGTGCAGAATGAGCCGTGATTTCTGCCTTCGGCGATCCGGTTCGTTTTGCCGGGGCGCATGACGATGAGGCCGAAATCGGTGGCGAGCGAAGCGTCGTGGGTGTAAACCGCATCGAGGGAAAGATCGAGCGCGGGAGGGGCCTCGATGATTTCTGCTCCTGCGGTTTCCAGTTCGTGGCAGAGGGCCTCATGCTGCGAGTGAGCCGTGGCGAAGTCGGGGGCATGATGAAAGCCGAGTTCGCGCCAACGCGCGAGGCGTTCCGGCTGGTTCCATCCCGCAGTGCGGGGCGAACACACCAGTACGCGCTGAAGTTTGCCGACCATGGAGTGGCCGTTGAACGCAACACTGGTTTGGGGAGATGTGGGCAGCGGGTGCCTCCTTCAGCTGAAGCGATGAGAGATTCTAAGGCAGAACGGGTGCTGGCGAGAAGGGATCGTGCTGTCCCCCCGCGACGGTAGCAGCGTTATTCCGAGGCGGCGAAGGAAACGTGGGCGTCTGCGGGCGGAAGCAGGTCGCGCACGGCGTGTTTGTCTTTCTCTTTGCGGTGAGCGCAATGCTTGGTGAGCCAGTGCTTGAGATGTTTGCGGCCTGCGGGGCTGAGCTTGGAGAAGAAGAGTCCGGCGCGGCCTTGATCGCTGGCCCAGATCACGTCGGCATGTCCCTGCAGCGTCACGTTGGTGCCGGGCAGAACGCAGCGAAATGCCAGGTTCGAGCTCATGGGGACGGGTTCGGTAGCTTGCACGGCGAGGCCGTGCTCACCGATATCGATGCTGACTCCGGGAAGGGTTTCGCTTTCGAAGTCCAGATAGACCAGGGTTTTCACATCGTAGCGAGCGGCCTTGCGCCGGTTGGTTTTCCGGGATTTTTTGTCGGCCTTCAGGGCCTCTGTGAGCTGCTCTGAGTCGACCGGGCGATACAGGATGCGGCTGGCGCCGGACTGAAATGCCTGCCCCGTGCCGGGCCAAGCTCGGCAGGCTATCGCCAGCAGGACTGGCTTCTGGATGGGCGGCAATAGCGCCGCCATGCGGCTGACCTCGTCGGCGCCGGGCAAATCAAAATCCACAATGAGTGTCGAAGAACGGCCGGTCATGACCAGTTCGAGCGCTTCCTGCCCGGAGCTGCAGTTCAGCATCTCGATTCCAAGGTGTTCGAAGGTCGTTTCCAAGGTTTGAAGGGACCGTTTGTCGTGACACAGAACCGCAGCAGACTGGCGCATGAGCTACAAAGTACGGGCTGGAGCGCGGCAGGTAAATGTCACAGCAGTAATCTGCCGAGTGGTTACTGAAGCACTCTATAAATAGCGGAAAATGCTGGTGTCACCTAGCGTCGGGACGCTGGCTCTGGGCGCTGTTATAATCAAGAATTGCGCTCATGACAACGAAGCGACTGATTCGATCCACTACGGTTTTATCGGTCCGGCGGGACGGGAAAGTCGTTCTCGCGGGCGACGGCCAGGTCACGCTGGGCGAGTCGGTGATCAAGCATACGGCCAAGAAGATCCGGCGGCTGTACAACGACAAGATTGTGGCTGGGTTTGCCGGGTCGACTGCGGATGCGTTTACTCTGTTCAGCCGTTTTGAGGCCAAGCTGGAGCAGTACCACGGCAATTTGGGACGGGGTGCGGTGGAGTTGGCGCGCGACTGGCGGACTGACAAGTTTCTGCGGCACCTGGAAGCGTTGCTGCTGGTGTGCGACAAGGAACAGACGTTTCTGCTGAGCGGGCAGGGTGACGTGATTGAGCCCGATGGGGCGGTGGCGGCGATCGGCAGCGGCGGGCCTTACGCTCAGGCGGCGGCGCAGGCGCTGGCGGAGCATACGCAACTCTCGGCCCGGCAGATCGCGGAAGAAGCGATGAAGATTGCGGGCAAGATGTGCATCTATACCAATGACAAGGTAACGATTGAAGAGCTTTAGTTCGCAGTTCTCGGTTCCCAGTTCTCAGCAAGATCTTTGCTGCGTGACTGAGAACTGGGAACTGATAACTGAGAACTGATTTATGGCCATTTACCTTCCGTCCTCCGCTGAAGAAGAACAGCTTGCGCTGGATGAACTGACTCCGCGCGAGATTGTGGTTGAGCTCGACAAACACGTGATTGGCCAGAAGGACGCCAAGCGGGCGGTGGCCATCGCGCTGCGCAACCGCATGCGGCGGCAGAAGCTCACGCCCGAGCTCGCCGAAGAGATTATTCCAAAGAACATCATCATGATTGGGCCCACGGGCGTGGGCAAGACGGAGATTGCGCGGCGGCTGGCGAAGCTGGCGAATTCGCCGTTTCTGAAAGTCGAGGCGTCGAAGTTTACGGAAGTCGGCTACGTGGGGCGCGATGTGGAATCGATGGTACGGGATCTGGTGGAGATCGCGATCGACAATGTGCGGGAAGAGAAGTTGGAGGACGTGGCCGACAAAGCCGAGTTGAATGCGGAGGAACGGCTGTTGGATATTTTGCTGCCGCCATCGCCTCCGCCGCGGCCTGAGGCGAGTTCGACTGCGGGCGGCGTGGTGATTGATGGGAGCACGGCTTTGACGGAGTCTTCGAGCCGGACGCGCGAGAAACTGCGGCAGCAACTGCGCGAAGGAAAGCTGGACGACCGCACGGTGGAGATTGACGTGCGGGAGCGCAGTTTCCCGTCGTTCGAGATTCTGACGAATCAGGGCGTAGAGGAGATGGACGTCAACATTAAAGATATGTTGCCGAACATCTTTGGGCAGCGCACCAAGAAGCGGAAGATGAAGGTTAACGAGGCCTTCGAGTATCTGATTCAAGAAGAAGAGCAGCGGCTGATCGACATGGATCAGGTCACGCGCATGGCGATTGACCGGGTGGAGAATTCCGGGATCGTTTTCCTCGATGAGATCGACAAGATTGCGGGACGCGAGGGCGGGCATGGGCCGGACGTTTCGCGGGAAGGCGTGCAGCGCGACATTCTGCCGATTGTTGAAGGAACCACCGTCAACACGCGGTATGGGATGGTTCGGACTGATCACATTCTGTTCATTGCGGCGGGTGCGTTTCATGTGTCGAAGCCGAGCGACCTGATCCCGGAGTTGCAGGGGCGGTTTCCGATTCGCGTGGAGCTGCAGTCGCTGACCATGGAAGACTTCGTGCGGATTCTTACGGAGCCGAAATCTTCGCTGGTAAAGCAGTACACGGCTCTGCTCGAGACCGAGGGCGTGAAGCTGGAGTTCACGAAGGAAGCGCTGGATGAGATTGCGCACTTCGCGTTCCGCGTGAACGAGAGCACGGAGAACATTGGAGCGCGGCGGCTGCATACGATCATGGAGCGCGTGCTCGACGAGTTGAGCTTTGACGCGCCGGAGAAGAAGGGCGAGCACGTTACGATTGACGGGGAATACGTCCGCAAGATGCTGACCGACATCGTGAAGGATCAGGATTTGTCGCGGTACATTCTGTAGACCTAGGGCAGGCCGGAACTCGGGGGGATGGGTGCGATTACAATCCTCGACTGTTCGCCAAAACACCATCGTGACTGCGTTGACTCTGCTCCTTGCTGCGGGCGTAGCAGCTCAGGCCAGCCAAGAACAACGCAAGGTCAACGTTGTCCTTCTCGGTGGCGTCCCCTCGGAGAAGGTTCATATAACATATTATCTCTATGGTCCTTTTGGTGCCTATGGCAGCGTCACTGCGCCAAAGCCTGATTCTCCTTCCTATCCAATCCCCACTTACGTAGACGGAAAGCCTGCTGGACAAATCAAAGGGTTTATCTGGGCACCCGGTTGCAAGCTGGCAACGTTCGACGCAACTCCAGAGGATTTGGCCGACGTGCAGGAATACTTTTCGTGCACTCCATCGGGAACGGTCACCCTAAGCGGTCGAATCCGTACTGCTGACCTACGGGGAAAGAAGCCGACGGAGGTTCGAGTCGACTACATTGCCTCATGGGCATGCCGTTTCTTCGGCCTCGCGGACTGCATGGTTCCGCAGATCGAACTTGGGACGGCCAGTCCTGATGCTGGCGGAGCTTTCGAGATCGAACTGCCGGACTTCAGTGCGGACTCCGTCTGTTCCGACTCAGAGGGCGGAGCGCAACTTCGGGTCATCCTCCGTGAGGCCAAGACGTGGAATCTTGTGGCTTTCTTGGAGCCCGCAACGGAAACGCTGCGAACCCCAGCAGGTACTCTCAAAATCGCCCCTTCGTATCCGCAAAATCTTCTCTTCTCAGCGCGAAAAACAGACTGATGGCGTGCGGGCGGATCGTGGGGATCCCACACATGCCTTGACAGTCTGGTATGCTGCCCCGTTGACACCCATGAAAACGATCGATGGCAGCCGCTTGCAGTCCCTGATGCAACGCGAACAGAAGAAGTTTGTGGACGAGCGTCCGAAGTCGAAGGCGCTGTTTGAGCGAGCGCGCAAGTCGCTGCTGGCGGGCGTGCCCATGAACTGGATGGTGAAGTGGGCGGGAGCGTTTCCGCCGTTTGTGCGGGAGGCGCAGGGCGCGCATTTCTTCGATGTGGACGGGCACCGCTACACCGATTTTTGCCTGGGTGATACGGGAGCGATGACGGGACATTCTCCGTTTGCCACGGTCAAGGCGGTGGAAGAGCAGGCGCGGCGCGGCATTACGCTGATGCTCCCCGGGGAAGATTCGATTTTTGTGGCCGAGGAACTGCAGAAGCGGTTCAGCCTGCCGTACTGGCAGTTTGCGCTCACGGCGACCGATGCTAACCGGTTTTCGATCCGGCTGGCGCGGCAGATCACGGGGCGGCCGAAGATTCTGGTTTTCAACTGGTGCTACCACGGCACGGTGGATGAGACGTTCATCACTCTGGGAGAGAACGGAGCAGCGGGCCCGCGGCCGGGGAACATTGGGCCTCCGGTGAATCCGGCGGTCACGACCAAGGTTGTTGAGTTCAACGATGTGGATGCATTGGAAGCAGCACTCGTCTCGGGCGACGTGGCTTGCGTGCTGGCCGAGCCGGCGATGACGAACGTGGGCATTGTGCACCCGGAGCAGGGATATCACAAGGCGCTGCGGGAACTCACGCGCGAGTACGGAACGCTGCTGATCATTGATGAGACGCATACGATCTGCGCGGGGCCGGGCGGGTACACACGGGCGGAGAATCTTGAGCCGGACATTCTTGTTTTCGGCAAGGCCATTGGAGGAGGCATTCCCGGCGCGGCTTACGGGTTTTCGCAGGAGGTTGCCGACCGCATTGTGGCCAAACACGAATTGGAGAATTGCGATGTGGGAGGCATTGGGGGCACGCTCGCGGGCAACGCGCTTTCGCTGGCCGCCATGCGCGCCACGTTGACGAAGGTCCTTACGAAAGAAGCCTTCGATCGCATGATTCCGATGGCCGAGCGCTGGACGGCGGGCGTGGCCAAGGCGATTGCGGACGCAGAAGTTTCGTGGCACGTGACGCGGCTCGGATGCCGGGCAGAGTATCTTTTTGGCGCAGAGAAGCCGAAGAATGGCACGCAGGCCCACGACGCAATGGATTTTGAGCTGGAACGGTTCATGCATCTCTATGCGATGAATCGGGGGATTCTGCTCACACCGTTTCACAACATGGCGCTGATGTCGCCGCAGACGGAAGCGGAAGACGTGGACCGGCATACGAAGGTGTTTCGCGATGCGGTGAAGGAACTGGCGGGGTAGGTTCGGTGGATGCGAGGGTCGTACAGAGAACTCCCTCACGCGTGCGCGGAGGGGTGGTGCGCGTAGGGATCCTTCGACCGCGCGAGCTCATTCGAGCTCGCTTCGCTCAGGATGACAATGCTCAGGACGACAATGCCCAGGATGACATCCGATGACGGCGCGCGGAGGACAGCCTCAGGGCGGGCTCACGGTCTGGTAGTCTGTTTCTTCCGCATGAGATGCTCCACGTCGACGCTTTTGCTGGCTCTGGGTGCACCGTTGATGTTTACGGCGTGCGCTACGATTGGGCCTCCGCAACCTCCGTCGTTGGAGTTGCCGAAGCCGCCGGCGGATGTGCGGGCTGCGCGCAAAGGTGATCGAGTTATCCTCACCTGGACTGTTCCGACCGTTACCACGGATCGGCAAAGCGTGCGGAGCGCCGGTCCAACTCGGATCTGCCGAGGACTTGAAGCGGTATTGACGCAGTGCGGTGTTCCGGTGGGTGAGGCCGGGGCACGGCCGAGTTCTGGGGTTCCCTCTTCCAAACAAAAAGTTGCAGGATCGTACACGGACTCGCTCTACCGGCAGTTGCAAAGCGACAATCCTTCTGGCTTCATCACCTACGCCATCGAAGTGCTCAATGCGGGTGGTCGCGGCGCTGGGCTGTCGAATGAGGTGCGGGTTTCGCTGGTGCGAACGCTTCCACCGCCGCGGGACTTTGCCGCGCGCGTCACCGGCCAAGGAGTCGTGTTGGCGTGGACCAACGACATTCGGCCGGCGAATCCTCAACCATCGATCCATTACCTCTATCGAATTTATCGAAAACAGGAAGGCAGCCAACAGGAGACGGTTGTGTCCGAAGTCCCGGCGGGGGGTGCTCCCGATCTGACGCTCACGGACGCAAACATCGAGTGGGAGAAGACGTACGAGTATCGGGCAGAGACGGTTACGGTGATCGCGCCGGAGAACCAGCCTGAGGTGCAGGTCGAAGGGGACGACACGCCTGAGATCAAGGTATTCGCGCACGATGTTTTTCCGCCGGCGGTTCCTTCCGGGCTGCAGGCGGTTGCTTCCGGTCCGGGACAGACGACCTTTATCGATCTGTTGTGGGCGCCGGTGCCCGATGTCGATCTTGACGGATACAACGTTTATCGTCACGAAGAAGGCGCTGCGCCGGTGAAGGTGAATGCGGCGCTGGTGAAGACTCCGGCGTACAGGGATGCTGTGGTCGTTTCGGGGAACAGTTATGTGTATTCGGTGTCGGCCGTCGACGTGCGCGGGAACGAGAGTGCGCGGTCGGAAGAAGCGGGCGAAAAGGTACCGTGATGCAAGGGGGGGCGCGGTCTGGGAATGACTTCGGAAGGCGGCGCGCTCAGTTCCGGCCGGACTCCAGGCGAGCGTGGTAGCCTTTGCGGGCTCGAACTTGCAGGCGCTTACCGTCCTTCTCGGCGATGACGTTGATGGAACGATAGCTCCCGTTGGCATCGAAATCCGCTGGCTTGTATGCGATGAAGTAACGGCTGCGGATCAAATCATGCAATCTATCGAGAGACTTGCCCAAGGTCATGATATCGCCGGGGAACATGGCCTCGCCTCCGCTGCGCTCCGCTAGCACCTCCAAGACCCTGTCGGCATCCGTCTTATCGTCTCGATCCTCACGGGTGCTCACGGTATAGATGGTTACGCCTGTCCTCTCGGCGAACTGGAGACTTTGTTTGAGACTGCTATGGCTGGAATTATCTTCGCCGTCGCTGAGGATCACCAAAACCCTGGCCACGCGTTCGCTGTCGGGATACACGGCCAGCTTCCGGCAGGCCAACGACACCGCGTCAAAGAGCGCTGTTCCTCCTCCGTTCGTGAGTTTGTCGATCCCTTTTCCCAGATCAACTGGTTCGTGACTGAAATCCTGAGTCACGGTGGTCTCGTGGGAAAAACCCGCAATAAACGCGAGGTCGGAGGCACCACTCAGCATTTTCTCAACGAACTTAGTCGCGGCGTGCTTTTCAAACGAGAAGCGGTCGAGAACCGAACCGCTGGTGTCTACCAGCAGAGCCAGGCGCAGCGGAAGCTTGGACTGGGGTGCAAATTGCACCACTTTTTCTGGAGGCTTATTGTCATCCAGGACGTGGATGTTCGATTGCTGCAAATCATTCACCAGGTGTCCGTGGCGGCTGACGGAGAAAAACATGGTCACCTGGTCCACATTCTTGCGAATGGTCCATGCCTGGGGCTGGGTGAGGAGACTTGGGGGCCCACTCGAAGCGATGTGGGAGCTGTCAGCGTTGCTTGGGTTCTCCTCATCCGGAGAAGAGCAGTCGTCGCAAGTTCCGGCATCGTTCCCCAGGGCGGCCAGTTGTGCCTTCAAGCGCTCACTGTTGGGGAACGTTTGCGGCTGCAAAGAAGCGACCAGGGTGGTGGTTCGCGGCGAACCAGCGTCGCCTGCCCGAACCATCTTGTTGTGCGAAAGAGCAGCCAGATTCTGGCGCGCTACGGGAGCGAACGCGTTGGTGGAGTCTTCGCTCAGGAAGAGGTTCAGCTCGTGCTCGGCGGCTTCGAAATCACTGAGCGACAGCGCTGCCGATGCCGCGACGTAGTGCACAGCGGCCAGACCTTTATGGTTGAGCGAATGGACCCGGCGGGCCGTCTGCAGAACCTGCTGGTATTGATGGGTTCCGTTTTGCGCGTATGCCAGAGTTGACAGGATTCTGGCATCGTTGGGGCGCAGGGAAGCGGCTTTCTCCAGTTCCGGTTGTGCAGCCGCAAATTCGTTCAGCGACAAGGCCACCAGGCCCAGATTCAGGAACGATCCGGGAAACTTTTCGTCCAGCTTCGCGGCCGTTTCGAATTCCGTCCTGGCGAGCCCTGGGTCTTCCTGATCGATATAGGCCAGGCCAAGACCAATGTGAGCTGAAACGAACTTGGGATAGACATTGATCGCCCGCTGCAGATGCTTGATGGCTTCTTTCGAGTTCTGCGCTTTCAACAGGGAGGTAGCGCGGTTGTACTCCTCCACGGCCTTGTTGGGAGCTGCCAGGTCGAGCGCCGACACAACGCCGGAATCAATCAGTTCTTTATCCTGTGCCTGCTGCTGCTCTCTCTCTCTAGCATGCCGGTTCATTCCATCGAGATATATTTGCGCAAAGTCAATTGAAGCAAGCCCGGCATCCGGACCTACATTCAGGTTGGGTATTTGTCCGAGCGCAGAGATCCGGCCACATAGGCAGAAGGCGACGAGCCAAGCGAGCCCGCGGCCACTTCTTCTGGACAATCGGTAACGTGGCGGAGACTGCACGAACTGCTCCTGCGAGGACGCGTGGCTCACTTCCGCAATTGATTCGAAGGCGACCCCCGGGGTTTTCGGGGGCTCTGCGGGCCCACCCGGAACTTCCTGGGGAGCCACTATAGCATGCTATTCTCGCGGCGTTGGTTCGTATTTTTGGATGATTCACCACCGGGAAAATGCCACCGGTCCCACCCAGAGGCAGATTTCGCGTTAGAAAATATTTCTCTTCTTTGCGCCTCACTTCCGACGGATATGGTTAGATAGAGGGCGATGAAATACTGCCGATTTCAATTCAATGGCCAGGCCCAGTACGGGCTGGTTGAGTCCGTTGGCGGGCGGGACGCGATTGTGCGCCTGCTGCTCACTGCTCCTGAAGAGGCTGACGGGGACATGGAAAGCTTGCGCACGCGAAAGATTGAGGCGATTCCGCTGGAGGAGGCGGCGCTGCTGCCTCCGGTGCGGCCGTCGAAGATCGTGTGCGTGGGGCGGAACTATCGCGAGCACGCGGCCGAGTTGGGACACGACGTGCCGCAGGAGCCGCTGATTTTTCTCAAAGCCACGTCGGCGCTGCTGCCGCCGGGAGGGATTGTGCGGCGTCCGAAGATTTCGCAGCGCGTCGATCTGGAGGGCGAGTTGGGGGTGGTGATCGGCAAGACTTGCTACCAGCCGGCGGCGGATGCGAATATCCGGCAATACATTTTGGGATACACGTGCGTGAATGACGTTACGGCGCGCGACCTGCAGAATAAAGACGGGCAGTGGAGCCGGTCCAAGGGGTTCGACACATTTTGTCCCGTGGGACCGGTAGTGACAGATGAGATCGACCCGTGGGCGGGCGTGGGCGTGGAGACCCGCGTCAATGGCGAGATTCGGCAGAGCGGGAACACGCGGGATTTTATTTTTGCGCTGGACGTGGTGATTCGGCATATTGCGCAGGCGATGACTTTGTTTCCTGGGGACCTGATTCCGAGCGGGACGCCTGCGGGCGTGGGGCCGCTGGTGGCGGGGGATGTGGTGGAAGTCAGCGTGGAAGGGGTGGGGACGCTGAGGAATTCGGTCGTGGACGAATAGAGGCGGTGTTGGTGGCAAGGTCCGATTCTGAGTGATCTGGAAACGGTTCCTGGCGTAACGTCCGCCGTATTGCGCAGCATGTCGGGCGGCGAGTTAGTGTTTACGGTGGCACGAGCCGCGGAAATAATCGGAGCCTGCACATCGTCGGGAATAGCGATATTAGGCATTGAGGTGTTTCCCGGCCTCAACGTCTCGACGTACGATCTACATCTGAAAAATCCGGCCGACGAGAAGCAATGGCCTGGCTACGTGAGAACCAATAACGCCCTGGCGGCGGATTTCCTACGGAGAAATCCCGCGCCCAGCACAGATGAAATGCATCCTGACGACCGCCTCGTGGCGGGAGTTCTGCGAGATCGAGCGGCAAGCGAAAGCGATGAGGAAACAGAGGTCCGGGTGGCGTCGGATTACTGGAGCCGGAAGCGTTCCTTCATCAGACGTTGGAGGCGGGGCTTGTAGAGGAGATCGTAGGCCAATTCTTTGTCGGGGAACATGGCCAGGGCGGCGCGCTTGGCTCCGGCGGCCAGTTCGGAGGCTTCTTCTACGGTGAGGTTGGGGTCCTGGCTGATGACGGACATGACCATGCTGATCATCAGTTGCAGGCGGCGGATTTTGCGGGACTCCTCTTCGCGCTCGCGGAGAGCTTCCTGGTCCGCGATGGGAAAGCTCGATCCGTGTCCGGCCTGTTGATGCATGTTCATGGTGTCCCCTTTGTTGTCCCACACGTTTAGATGACGCAACGCAACCACGCGTTGCGGCACTGGTTAGGGGCATTGTCTCGCAGCCATGGAAGAAAGCAACTACACGAAGGTGTTGTTTGAGGGTTGAGACTGTTTTGCTCGGTCAGGAGAAAGACCCCACTTCTCGCAAAGAACGCGAGAGATGGGGCACCCGGGGCACTGCGCGGAGCTTCGCTCCGCGGGACAGCCGAGGGCGGCTGTCCACACATGAGCACCCACATGAGCGGACGAAGAGTAAAATCATCGGGTACGTGGAATTGGCCCAACCCCGCTGGGGGCGATTCCAGAATGGGAGATGTCATGGCAGAACCTGGCAATCCGGCCGCTGATGCGCAGCCGCGTCCTGATCCTCGTCCGAATCCAAACGAGAAACTGGTGAAGGTGTTTGACTCGGAGCAGGAACCTGAGGCGCTGGTGGTGAAGGGATTGCTCGATTCGGCGGGCATCGACAGCGATCTTACATCGGCGTCGCTGGTGCAGGACGCGTTTCCGGGGCTGGGCGGGATAATCCTGCTGGTGCGGGAAGAGGAGGCGGAGGCGGCGCGACGCGTGATTGCGGAAGGGCGCCGGTCGGCGCCGGACGACGACTCAACGGCCGAGATCCCGATTATTGAAGAGCCGCCACCGAAGGCGTAACGGAGTGTCCGCCGAGGTAGGAGGTAGAAGCTGACGGCTCCATCGAGATCGGGGGCGCCACAGGTAGAGACCAGCGATGATGCCGAGACTGTAGGCCAACGCCGCCCAGAGCATGGGTTGACGGGCTGCCTTGAAGTGAAAGGCAGGAGGCGGGGCCGCAGTGGGAATTCCGTTCATAAGGCTAGATGGTGGGACAGCCGGCAGGATGCCGACGCTACTCAGGGCGAGCCGAGTCTCGGGTTTCCGGCAGAATCATCGGCTCAAATGCACGACGCTTTCCAGGTGGTAGGTTTGCGGAAACAGATCCAGGAGGTGCACTTGCTCGGCACGATAACCGGCGGCAAGCAGGGGCACGAGATCGCGCGCCAGGGTTGCCGGATCGCACGAGACATAAATAACGCGTGGCGCGCCCAAGGTCGCCAACAATCGCGCCACGCGTTCTCCCAGGCCGCTTCGAGGCGGGTCCACCACCGCTAGGTCGGGCTTATGAATAATATGAGGGAGGATTGCGCCCTTCCCGACTCGCCCCGCATTTTCCGCACGGGCCAGGTACTGCTCCGTGGTGGCCTGAACTGCCTCTCCATTTGAGGACTGATTGTAGGAAAGATCGGCTGAGGAAGTCTGTGACGACTCAACAGAAACGACGTGATGAAAGTCACAGGCCAGACCTGTGGAAAACAGGCCGGCGCCAGCATAGAGGTCAAGAGCGAGTTGGCCGGACTGTCCGGCGGTGACGATGCTTACCAGCTCATCGGTTAGATGACGGTTGGTTTGAAAGAAGGAACCGGCGCTGACGCGGTAGGCCGCGCGCTGGGTCTGATAGGTCAGGTACGCGGCGCCGACGGTGACGAGGATTTCCTGCGCGCCAGCCTTGCGGTCGCCGGGATTGGGTTCGCGGAAAGCGACGACTCCGGCAATCTCAGGCTGGGCGGTGCGTAATTCTTCCGCCCAAGCGCGTACGGCGGCGCGGCGGGCTTCCCGAGCGCAGCCGACGTCCGCCAGCAGTTGCGTGTCGTCCGCGTTGGCGAAGAACTCGACTTCGCGCACTCCCTCGGGAACTTCGCCCGCACGTCCGCTCTGCCACAAGGAAGCGATGCCACGGTTGATGAGCGGCGAACTGATGGGACACTCTTCGACCGGCAGCAGTTCGTGCGACGCGAGTTTGAAATATCCCGCCGCGAATGTTGGGCTGACCTGCACCTGCAGACGCGAGCGGTTGCGGTAGTTCCACGGCGGCGAAGGATGGACCTCGATGTCGAACGGCAAGTCCAGTTTGGCAGTGCGGCGCAGGCTCTCGCGCAGGATTTCTTTCTTGATTTCGAGCTGGTGCTCGTAGGTGGTGTGTTGGTAGTGGCATCCGCCGCAGCGGGTGAAGTGCGGACAGGGCGGCGGGACGCGGTGCGGGGATGGCTCGATTACCGAGTCCACAGTTGCCCGCGCAAAGCCCGGCTTCTGCTCGGTGAGGTCGGCCTGGATTTTTTCTTCGGCCAGGACAAAGGGGACGAACACAGCTTTGCCGCGTCCGCGGGCTTCATTCGAGTCAGGATTGGCGGGCAGACGGGCCAAGCCGTCGCCGCCGTAGATCAGCTTTTCGATTGTGAGGAGCAAGCTTTGATTCTACGGTATAAGGAAGCCGAAACCCGGAGTGCAGGGACGTTATTGCCGTGATCATCGTTTTTGGCTCAGGAGCGGGCAACTTCTCGGGGGCGGGCGGTATTCAGGCGTTCGGCATCGATGCCCCAACGGGAGCGCTCACCCCTGTGGCGGGCTCTCCGTTTCCTGCTAGCGGAGCTTTCTATTTGACGGCGGTGCAAGTGCCGCCACCGTTCCTGCAGTAGATCTGTCTGCGTGATCCCACGGCATGCGCTTGCGGCAACTCCGAGAGTTACTTGCGCACGGCCCAAGCCAATCCGTCGGGCTGCTTGCCGGCGGAGATTTGTCCGGTGACTTCCAAGGTTTTCAAATCCACGACGGCGATCGTGTCGGCCGTGCTGACGGCTACGTAGGCCCGGGAACCATTGGGGGCGATCAGGATTCCTGCTGCGCCACCGCCGAGGTTCAACTGCTTCACGTCTTTGTGAGTGGACGCGTCGATTACCACGAGGCTGGTGTCTCCCGAGCGCGCGCCCAGGGCGGAGATGAGGACCAGTTTGCCGTCGGGCGTGAACTTCAGGCGGTTGGCGCCCTTCACAGGAATGGGAAGCGTTTGGACTGCCTTCTTGGCGGCGACGTCAATGATGGTGACGGTTGCGTCGCGGGCGTTGGCGGCCCAAAGTTCTTTTCCGTCGGGTGAGACGTCAAAGCCTTCGACTCCGTGACCAGCCGGGACGTTCGTCACTTCCCAGGTGAGGCGCGGGCCGCCTGGAGGATTGAAGCCGCCACTCGGCGGGGCAGTTTGTTCGATGATGCTGATGGTGGCGGAATTGACATTCGAAGTGAAGATCTTGTTGAGGCTGTTGGCCACGATGATCATGTGGGTTCGATCCTGGCCGGTCCCGAGGATCCAATCCACACGCTGCGTGGCAGGGTCGTAGCGGCCAATGATTTTATTCGTCTCCGCAGTGAAATAGAGTTTGCCGCCCGCGAAATCCAAGCCATGAGTGGAATGCAACGCGCCAAGATCGATGGGGGGCAGCGCCTTGCGGGCAACGAGATCGACGACCGAGATCGTGTTCAAAGTACTGTCGGAACCGCCGTAGTTTGAAATGTAGGCGAGCTTGCCATCGTCGGAGGCGATGATTTCATGGGGATCGGGGCCGGAGGGAATACGCGCCATGACCTGCAGCGTCGCAGGGTCGACGATGGCGACGGTGTGGTCATCTTTCGACAGCGCCAGCAGCGTGGACGACGGCGCTTGAGCAAAGGCAGCACTGGCGATAAGCGTCGTCGCGGCTATGCAATAGATGTTTCGCAGGAATCTTTCGGTACGCCTCATGGTGGTCCCTCCCGATGTCTGGGCAGTTAGTTTACAACGCTCTGCCGGCCGCTGCGCCAGAGGCCCAAGCCCACTGAAAGTTAAAGCCGCCGAGGTGGCCGGTGACGTCCACGAGTTCGCCGATGAAGAAAAGGCCGGTGACTTTGCGGCTTTCCATCGTTTTGGCTGAGAGTTCGTCGGTGTCGACGCCGCCGCAGGTCACTTCGGCTTTTTCATATCCTTCTGTTCCTGCGGGGATGATGGTCCACGCGTGGGCCTGCTGCTCGAAATCGGTAAGCGCGGCGTTCGTCCATGAGGCGGGCCCGTGGTGGTCGAGCCATCGGTCGGCGAGCCGAGTCGGCAAAGTCTTGCGGAACTCTGATCGCAGCGCCGTCAGGGTGCGCGGCGTTTTGGGATCGTGGAAGATCGCAGTCAATTCGCTTCCGGGAGCGAGGTCAATTCTGATTTCGCGGGAGTTCTTCCAGTAGGAGGAAATCTGCAGGATTGCGGGGCCGCTCAGGCCGCGGTGGGTGATCAGCATCTTTTCGGGGAACTGCTGTCCGTCGCATGAGGCGATCACTTCGGCGGAAACGCCAGTGAGGTCACAGTAGCGGGATCGGTCTTCGGCTTCGAGCACCAGAGGAACGAGCCCGGGCCAGGGATCGCGAATCTTGAGGCCGAATTGGCGCGCCAGGTCATAACCGAACGACGTAGCGCCGATCTTTGGAATCGACAGGCCGCCAGTGGCGACCACCAATGCGGGTGCATGGAACTCCGCCTTGTTGGTGCGGGCGAGAAATTCCGTGGTCCGGCTCACTTCTTGAATCTTTGCGCTCAGGAAAATGCTGACGCCGGCAGCGCGGCATTCTTCTTCGAGCATGCCCAGAATGTCGCGAGCGGAATGATCGCAGAACAGTTGCCCCAGGGTCTTTTCGTGGAAGGGAATACGATGCTTTTCCACCAATGCGATGAAATCGGCAGGCGTGTAGCGGGCGAGCGCGGACTTGGCGAAATGCGGGTTGGAGGAGAGGAAATACTCGGGCTGGCAGTGGAGGTTGGTGAAATTGCAGCGGCCGCCGCCGGAGATGAGAATCTTTTTGCCCAGACGGTCGGCGTGATCGAGCACGGCGACGCCGCGCCCGCGCTTGCCGGCTTCGATGGCGCACATCAGGCCGGCTGCGCCACCACCGAGAATCAGTGCGTCGAAACGATGGGTCACGTTGGCGTGGGCAGCTTTCCTCAGCGGCTAAAGCCGGTTGGATTGTTGTGGCGTTTACGGCACCCTTCGGCGCGCCTCGCTTGCTCAGGGCAGGGTAAGAACCTGAAAGTCGTGCCCTTCCCAAAACCCTGCCACAGTCTGTTCACATATAAAACAAACTCAACCGTGGCAAACGAGATTTTTCCAGCAAGCGCTTGTGAACGTATTGCTTCTGCAATTGGTCGATCTGCGCTCCGGACATTTTACGGCGGTAGGGAGCGAGATCGCGGTCGGCCTCGGCGCGGACGGTGACGATCTCTTCGTCGGGGGTTGACGCCAACAGGACCGCGAAGAGCTTGTCCTCGAGTACCGTCAGGTGGCGCTCCAGATCTTCCAGACGGGTTGCTGGTTTCGTTTCTATTTCGTCCGCGAGCTGGCGCAGGGTCTTCGCCGCATCGAGTGAAACCGAGAGCGCAGAGACTCCGCTTGCTTGCGGCAACTTCGCGGCTTCCAGCAGATCTGCATTGCGGCGCAGGAAGGGGGCGACTACCGCTGGTTCGAACCCTTGACTGGCGCTGGGCTTGGCCAGCGGCGCCGAATCCCCGGCCGACGCACCCACCGCCGCTTCTTTCATGTCTTCCGCTGCGGCCAGTACTAACTGCGCGCAGTAGGCCAGGCTATTCACCTTCTTGGTTTTCGAGGGGCGTTGGTCATAGCGGTCGAACGCTTCATCGATGCCGCGCAGTACAGCCTCGAGCGGAATGCTGGCATCTTTCCAGGTTTCAATCAGAGCCCAGTCTAGAGTCGAGAGCAGCAGGCCGCCGCCGCGGCGGCGCAGGAAGCGGTCTTCGATTTCTGTGAAGTAGTTAAAGTACGTCGTTTGGCGGGACGGCTCATCCATGTTGCTCAATCTTAACGGACAATGCTCGTTGGATCGAGTACGTTGCCGTACAAAATCTGTGCACCAAACGTGCGCTGTGCACCAAGTGTGCGCCACACTGGAACGGTTAGGGTGCGGCATGTCACATCCCGACGCCACTGCAAGTATACGGTCGGCTTCGGAAGTCCCCCACCAAGGAAGCCGATTCTGCATAGCTTCGGCTGCTGGCAGGCCTCAGCCCCAGTCAAGCGTCTCAACCGCTGTTGCGGGCCTTTTGTACTACCTTGGCGGCGACATCCTCGTCGGGTCAGCCCTCTGTGTGTCCTGTTCGGCAGGCGAAATTGCTGGCTCTAAGCGATAATGGCGAACAGAAGGCGAATATGCTATGCTCACGTTCGGACCCTCACGCAGCGGGTGCGTGGGGAACCAACTTAATCACGGTCTGGTGCCCGCCTATGGACGAAGGTCGAAAACGCGTGATCGGAATCATGGCAGCGATTCTTGCGAGCCTGCACATGCAGACAGCGGACGACCTGTTTGGGACGCCGCAGGGCAGCCCACGGACGGACAAGCTGATTGCAGCATCAATTCAATGGGCTGAGCGGATCATCCGGAAGATCGATAACGTGTTTTCGGGCTGAGGTTCAGTTCACCAGCCGCCCCGCCGCAGCACTTCTTGTATTTCTTCCCCGAGCCGCACGGACACGGGTCGTTCCGCCCGACCTTGGAAACATTGTGCCGTGGTTCACTCCGGTGGGCACCGGGACTGATCTGCCGTTGCACTCGAAAATAGCGATACGCCCCCAACAGCCCAGCCGCCATGTGCGCTTCTCCGGGCTGATCGGCTTGGGGCGCATCTCCGGGTCTTCATCGTGCTCGTGGCAGAGCATCATCATCGGGATCAGGCATCCGCCGTGCTCCTCGTCGTTGACCAACTCTGCCCAGCCGTCGTGGCGCATATCCATGCCCCGCATGACCCCCCGACCCCAGTCGTTGCCGTGCGCCATGCCGTCCTCGTCCTCCAGCAGGAGCGGCACATAGGCCTCGCCCTTGAACAGCGTCCCAGCGATGTCGTTCCAGTGCCGCATCATCAATCCCAGAATTTCATTGGCTTCGTCGAGGCTGCAGAACTCGCAGGCATCCGACATCTCGCCGCCGAAAACCTCCGGGTAGTATCCGCTCGGCATCACGGTCTCCGGTCCCGCGATGAGAGCAGCGAAGAACCCGTCGAGCGTCTCGACGTTCATCGCCTTGCCGCCCTTGCAGCTTTTGAGGAAGTCTCCGAGGCGGTCGAGTTCGGTATCGCTCAGCGGCTCGTTTTGGGTGAAGGTTGTGATCGCATCTCCAAATATTCTGGACGACGGTTTACGATACCACCCTCTCACGGACCACAAGCAGAGAAGGGCGGCATTCCCCAGATGGCGGCGATCCCCAAGAGTTCACGACCCAGAGATTTTTTCCTTTTGTCCGAATCTATTCAAAAACTGTGCATTAGATAAGTGCGTAGGAAAGAAAACTTCCAGCCGGGTCGCGGTCCAGAGATTTGTCACCGATAAGCGGCACTAAACACCCGTGCAGAGGTGCAGCCGGGGAGCGAGGAGTTCCATGTACTATTCCGCAGCTTGGACTGAATGTGGGTGCTTCATCGGTTGCTCGCACGAGCACAAAACAGTAATGGAAGCTAAGTCCTGTATTCCGTGCGCTGGTGGCTATGTTGTCGGCGTCGAGAATGGTGCCATGCGCTCTTTGACAGCCGAGGAGGAGTCTGAGTTTCAATGCGCTGTTCCCAGCCATTCCACTGACGACCCAGCAGTAGAACCCGCACCAGCAGCGCCGCGAGAGAGCGTACCTCCGCGAGGCGAAGGAGAGACGTTGCTCGAATTCGTAGTCCGATTTCTGGGCGCACACGGCTTCCCTCAGCACGCTGAACCTATTCCAGACGTGAAGCACGGCTTGATCAGTACCGACATGATTGACTTGGTTTTGAGCCGCCTAAGCGAATCGGAAGTAAGCGAGATTGAAAGAATGTACGCCGAAGATAAACATGCGTTGCTGGAGGCGCTCGGGAACAGATTTCGCGCCGCCCAAAAGCTCCCCAGGGGGCGTCGCTGATGGCGGAACACTCGGGCAATCCTCCGGCTTGTGAGCGCCGGGTCGCTCTGGGAAAACGGCGGCGTGTGGCCGAGATGTCGCCTAAAGAGATGCGGCGAGAACTGCTCACCTCTGAGGTGACAGGACTACCGAACCGTCGCGCTTTTGACGAATCAGGAGCGGCATCTGCCGTGGCCATGTCCGATGTAGACGGGCTCAAAGCCTTGAACAGATATGGGTATCAGGCGGGAAACGCCGTTCTCAGGGCGAAGGCCGACGCGCTGCGCGAGGCAGGCCTTGAAGCGTATCACGACAAGGGCGATGAGTTCTTGTGTCGTGGAAACCATATCAAAGGCCTGCTGGCTAGGCTCGAACGCGCCAGAGCCATTCTTCGGGATCGACCGATAGTCGTAGAGCGGGCTGATGGAAGTACCCTGAGCATCACCGGAGCGGACTTCAGCTATGGCGTTGGAAAGGACATCGACGAAGCAGAATCCGATCTCAGGAGCCACAAAGCCGAGCGCGAAGGCAAAGGAGAGATAGCGCGTGGGGAATTGTGCGGCATCTCCATGAAAACCAAAAAACCAGAATACTCACCTTCAAAATTAAGCACTCCGCTATTACCTCGGTAATCGCTTCGACCACAAAAGTCAACAAATCAAGCCTCGCTGGGAGCATTAGTTTATTAGAAGTTCTTAGAAGCGGAGAAGAAACAATGGCTCGCTTGCTCTCCTTCATCGACGCCAGACCGCAATTTGCCTCACCCAAATCAGCTTTGCTGGTCGAAAACAACGATTCCCTGTTGATTTTCTTGAGAACGTCCTTGAAGCACGAGGGGTACGCGGTTCGTACCGCTGCAAATCGAGAGGAGGGCCTCCGTGTGTACCGTGATTTTGCCCCTTTCAATGTGGTCCTTATCGACTATTACGTGCCACCAAGCAACGGGGCCAAGATCGACCATTGGGCGCTACCACAGACAAGTGGGACTGCGCTTGCAAAGGATATCCGCGAGATGAATCCCTCGCAAAAGATGATTATTGCAGCGTTCGACTACCAGAATGCCGGGCAAGTGCCACGGCCGCCTGAGTTGATGCACATCCCCCTTCTGATCGACAGTACTAATTTTCAGTTGCACCGGTTGCTGGAGAAAATCGAAGTTGAACGGGCTATCGAAGCCTTAACGCCTTCCGATTTGCTGCGACTTCAGAAATCCGCTGACTACCGTGTTCAGAGTCTCGGGCGAGCCGCTCGCGGCAGGACTGGGGAAGACCTGCTTAGCGAAGCCCAGCTTCGGACATTGATGGGTGCGGGGGCCACACGGGAGGGTAGACACTGGAACAAACATGTCGATTTCGTGTGGCACCTCACGGGGGCCATGCGGAGCATTTCTAGCTGCTGGAAGCGGCAGTTCAAGGACATGGAACCTTATCTGATATCGGAATTTCCTATACACGATGCCGAGGGACACGAACATTCACCTCTCGACAATGTGGCTTCAGGGGACGCGGCAGCAGACCAGCTTCTGATCGAAAAGGACGAGGAAGACCGGGTCCTCACGATATTCAAGGACGACACCGAAGCCACGCAAGTGCTTCAAGGGTGGCTTGACGGCCTGACGAAGGATGAGATTATGTCGAAGTATGGTCTCAAGAAACAATACGTGGCTGTGGTGAAGCGAATCCTGAAATTGTTGGGCCGAGGGAACGGTGGGAGCAGGGGATGAAGAACATGGCAGATAAGAAAAATCACGATGAGCGTCTGGAGAGACTCATGAACCGATTGGCCGAATCTGTGCTTGGGCTATCGGACGAAGCCATCCTTGCCGAGACCAGTGAAGCTGGGGCCGACCCGCAGCGAGAGGCGGAGCGCACGCGCTTAGTCCTCCGACAGGCGTCGAAGGTATTGGATAATGTGAACAAACACTTGTCCGATCTCGGCCACACGGTCAATTCGAATGATTGGTATCGTGGGCACTCGGGTTATCACAACACCTGCGCAACCTGCGGTTCATTCGTGAGTTTCACAACGGCAACTGGCGAAATGCGAGGGGAGGCCTTGGACGGTCTATGCCCTGAGAGCGACCAGTACACGATCCGCAGACGGGAAGCGTCTCGCTGAGAACGCCGCAGTCGAGGCACATCAGGATGTCCGGTGGGGCTGGCTATGATTTACTGGCTCGTGGAGGTCGTTGGTGTTTTGGTCAGTCTTTTCTGGCTCAGGGCACGACACGCAGAGCGGAAGAAACTCCAGGCCAGATCGAAATCGCTCCAAGAAAAATATCTGGGAGGCTACCGCCAGCCGCGCGTTAGCTTCTTCGATCACGAAAGTCACCAAATCCTTCTGTTAGACCTCACGTATTGCACCCCACAGGAAGTTGTTCAGGGCCTTCAGGAGTTCCAAGAAATTCTGTCCAACCAGCCCGCTTACTCGATACTCACCATCATCGACCTCACGGATGGGCGATTCACGCCGGAAGCCATCGAGCAGATGAAGCTCGTGATTTCAGGGAGCCGGCGCTATCTGGCACGCGTCGCTTTCATGGGACACCGTACCTTACTTCGAAAAGATCGGTCCCCGATCCTAAAGTTCTTTCTGCGCCGGTACCCTTTTTTTGGCAATAAAGACGATGCGATGGATTTTGTCGAGCACGACGACCAGTACCCGCTCTACTATCCAGTGGAATTCAAACCGGGCACCCTCACTGCGGACGGCAGCTACAATTGGGCGCTTCTGTATGAGCTTTTCAGCCGCCTGCTGAGATATCCCGATGACGAATACTGGACCACCACACAGTGTTGTCTGGCGTTCTTTGCACACGCCCGCACCAAGAAACTTCGGCTCTTGACGGCCTTCTCCGACGAGATCAGAAATCTATCGACGGAACAGCTTCAGACTCTCTATACCGAGACGTTCGGACTGGATCCTGCGTGCTCCCTCGAAATGAGCTCTCAGCTGCGGGGAACCGCAGAGCGACGGGAGTTGATCGGTTGGATGGAGCGTCAGCTGCGCGAGCGGGGCGTTGAGTTGCCTACGCCCAGCTTGCCACCAGACCACATCAGCACTGGCCTGCTGTTGCTCAGCAGGCTGGCATCGGCGATGGGTGAGGATTTTGTGGGTGGCTCGCTCTCACCGGCAATAGAGAACCTGATCCGTGCGCTGAAAGGGCGCAACAATCCATTTGAGAGACTTCTGACGGTGCTTGTCCTGGCGCTCGATCCGGGTGGTGATTTGTACGCTCTTCCGCCAGAATGAGTCTTGGAATGATTCTTTAGCAGAACTGCAAAATGCCAAAGCTCACCTGCTTCTTGGAGTATCCCGAATTAGAGCTAAGTACCAATCTGGCGGAGAATTCGATGCGCCCCGTGGCTCTCGGTCGGAATTGGTTGCACATCGGCAGCCCACAAGCGGGACCGAAGGTTGCGACGATTCTCTCGGTCGTGGAAAGCTGCCGTCGGCTGCAAGTCCCGGTGCGCGATTACTTTTCCACGATTCTCCCCGGGCTTGCCGATCTCCCGATCCGGTGCCTTCCAGACCTTACTCCCGCTCGGTGGGTCGCCCGGCATTCATAGACTCAAGCGACCGGGGTATTAGTGTGAAGTGATTTTGCGATCAAGAACCCATAGCTTCCTGTTTGCCGGCCAAGGACATCGGAAGTTTCACTTTCCATGACACCTTCTAGCTCCGGTTTCATTCAATAGCCGAACAATCGCGGCAGCGCTGTGGTCAACGCCGGAATGTACGTGATCAATAGAACTCCCAGAATCATCACCATGACCACCGGCCAGACGGAGCGCAGCACCTCCGGTACTGACTTCTTGAATCGATAGGAAGACATCAAGAGATTCAAGCCAATCGGCGGAGTCAAATAGCCGAGCTCCATGTTTGCCAGGAAAATGATTCCCAACCGCACCGGATCAATGTGGTATGCGAGTCCGAGAGGAACCAGCAGGGGGACCTCTACCACGATCGCCGGATAGATCTCCATCAAACACCCGACCACCAGAAGGAAGAGGTTTAAGAGCAGCAGAAACAGGATGGGAGAATGAATGTGTTGTGTCGTCCAGGCGACGGCGTAGGTCGGGACCTCTGCATCAACCAGGTAATTGGTGAAGCCAAGCGATACGCCGAGAATGAGAAGCACACCTCCGATCAGCAGTCCGCACTCCACCATCACCCGTGGCGCGTCACGCAAAATGCTCAGATCGCGATGGAACACGGCGGCGGTGAGAAACGCGTAGAAAGCCGTGACCGCTGCTGCCTCAACCGGTGTAGCTATTCCGCTGAAGAGTGCAATGGAGGCGACCACGGGTGTGGCCAACTCCCACTTGGCATCCCACAACGCGATCTGCGCCTCTCTCCATTCGAATTTCCGTGCCGTGGTGTTGCTTGCCGACCCTCGCCGGATGCCCCAAATGGCAGTTGCCGCCATCATGACAATAGCTGGAATAATTCCGCCCAGAAACATCTGCCCAATCGGAACTCTGGCCACGATCGCATAGACAATGAGAGGCAGGCAGGGGGGAAGCAGCAAGCCCAGCGAACCCGATCCAGTGAGCAGACCGAGCGAGTCCTTCTCGGAATAGTTCGCGCCGGTCAACACGGGCATCAGCAAGCCGCCGAGCGCGAGAATCGTCACGCCAGAGGCTCCCGTGAAGGACGTGAAGAGCGCGCAAACCAAAACCGTAACGATCGCGGGTCCGCCGCGGAATTGTCCGAACAGCGCATAGAAGGCTCGTACCAGCCGTTTTGGCGCGCCCCCCTCGGCCAGAAAATAGCCCGCCAGTGTGAACAGCGGTAGCGTGGGCAGAGACGGATTTGTCACCAGCGAATAATGTGCAACGGGAATTGCCGCGATCGGCTGATCTGCGCCCCAAAACAAAACCAATGCGACGCCACCCAGACTGACGAACGCCGGCACTCCCAGCACCGACGCAACCAGCAGGATGAACATCGCAATCACAACCGAATGGTGGAAGCCTCCCGGCCACGCCATCACGATTCCAGCTAACATAAGAGCACAAAGGGTGGCCGCGACCCGCGGGCCCCATTTCTCCGAAGTACGGAGAAGAATTCGGATCGCGATCATCGCGAATCCCAAGGGGAGAACCGACTCGACCACCCACATCGGAAACCGGTAAGCCAGAATTTGTCCACCCGCGCGCTCCGACGCCACAAATTGATAGCTCGCCAGGCATAGGAACCCGGTTACGGCAGCGGACACACCGCTCGTGAAAATCCTAGAGGCGGTCTTCCAGCGTCCGTGAAACGATGCTTCCCCTAGTGTTGAGAGCGAAAGCAGTCTTCCTTCGCGCGCCGCGATGGCTCCGCCGAGCATCCCGACCACGAGCACCATGTGCTGGACCAAGGCTGTCGAAGCCGGGATCCCCAGTTGGAAAATACGGCGCAGGAAGCTTTCTGCGAGCGGAATCAAGACCATGGCTAACAGGGCCACGGAGACCACGGCATTCTCCGTGGTACGCAGCCAATTCTTCCTCGAAACCGGACCTGAATCCGGGGTGGTTGTCTGACTGGAGATCGTCAGCGGAAGCGTCAATTCGCTGGTCACTTTGCGGGTACTCCTGGCACAGCGCGATATTCGTGCAGTATCTGCACAACCTTGTCAAACATCTCGGCGGGTACGATATTGCCGCGAATGTTCGGGTACAGACCCTCAGAGAACCGCCGCCACTCCGCTTCTGCCTCCTTGTCGACACTGTGAACCTGAAGACCACGCTTCTGCATGGCTTCAACGGACTCCTGGTTTTCTTTGCGGCCCTGCTCCTGAAGCTCACGACCGCATTCCGCCGCCGATTTCAGCATGGCATCCCTCTGTGCCGGTTGAAGCGCTTCCCAGCTCTTCTTGGTAACGATCAACGCGCCTACCAGCGGCAGCCAGTCCAGAGCCAGCATGTTGTGCGTTGAGAGGTAGAACTGGTTCGTAAGAGCGTGAAACGGTATCGTCGGCACGGCATCGACGATGCCCGTTTGCAAGCTAGTCAGCACATCCGACCATTCCAGCAGCACCGGATGGAATCCCGCGGTCTTGTAGAGTTCCGACAGCGCAACGTCATTGGCGGTTACAAAAATCTTCATCGTCTTGAAATCTCTTGGTAGCATCCCAGGATTTTTGGTAAATAGCCTTACCCATCCGGCATCCCCCCAAAACAGCACAACGAATCCCTTCTCGGCCAGACGACGCTCCAGATCTGGCGCCAACTTCTCCCGCACGTAAGCGGCTTCATCGAGCGAGCGGTACATCAATGGCATCTTCTGCAACGCAGCCACCGATGGATCAATTTCCGACAGTCCCGCGGCTGTCAGCACCGCGGCCTGGAGTTGGCCAATCCGCATCCGGCGGACGATTTCATCCTCACTTCCCATCGTGCCGCCGCCGTAGAGGGTGAGGGTGATGGCGCCGTTCGACGCTTGCTTCCACTTTGCGCCCATGGATTCCAAGCTATGATAGTAGGAGGATCCGGAAGGAACTAGAGTACCAAGGCGAATCCGCGTCTGCGCCCAGGTTGTCGGGACAAACAGCGTCGTGAGCAGCACTGCCAGGATCGCCACACCTGGCCTTCTGCTTCCGTTGTTGATCGAAGTTGTTAGATAGCTCCTCATCGCTCCTCGCTCTTATTTTGCGAATAATTCGTCCTCGTGAGAAAGCAGCCACCGCGCCCGGCGCTGCATAACGAGATTGACGAGCTTCCACTCCGGCCGGGCATCCGGATTTATGGTCAAGGCTTTCTTGAGCAAGTATTCGAATTCTTCGGAGTCTTGCTTGCTCTCCGAAACCGTTTCGGCCATAGCTACATACGGTGCGGCGCTTTGTCCCGACGTGAGCTCGACGGCGCGTTCGAAGTGTTTCCGCGACCTCGGACCAAAATCTCCGCTGACCTGACGGACGGATTCATAGCTGATCAGAAATTCGTCGAGGGCACCATGGTCATAATCGGGTTGGAGTTCGAACGCACGGTCAATCAAAGCTTCAACGATGGTCTGATCGGCGACCAGTTCCGGATCGTCTTTCGAGACTCCAATCGCGGCACCCCACGAAGCCGCCGTCCAATAAAGCAGGGGCACGTCCTTCACTGTGGTCTTGCGCACTACAGCCTTGGCGTCCTGGCGGAGTTCACTCTCAAAGCCTGGATGATTGACCTCCAGGCCGCGCAACCCATACTTTCGCGCGCGCAGGTAGAGATGCCGGGCACGCATGCGCAAGTAGTCGTACTTTGCCAAATCTTGACTTTCGATTTCTTCGCCAGGCACCTGAACATAGACGAACGCGTACTGGGTGAAACCGCTGGATGCTGCAAGCAGGAGTCCGCGGTGCCGAGGGCTCTCCGCTAAGAGGCTTTCCATCAGTTTGAGGCTGAAAGGCAGAGCCTCTCCCACCAGGTCAGGATCGTCGTCGGAGGCAAAAGTGTCTCCGCCGCTGGCCAGGGAATCGCCCAGTTTATTGACCGCGATTTTCTTGATGGAGCACCCACTCCCCCCAGCCACGAAGGCGAGCAGCAGGACGAGCGATGCGGCGCCGACGCCACGGCGTGAATTCATTGCAGGCCTCCAGCACAAGCGAAACCAAGGGGTACGCATGCTCGCATCCCTTCCCCCATTTGCCTTCGTTGGTGGCCAACCGCGGCTGTCGGCGAAACTGCAGGCATGATCGGCTCCATGAACAATTAGTGATGCGAAGCAGGGTGGGCCGCACTCACGCGCGTGAACGTAAGCGCCGAGTCTGGCCTGAATACCGTCGGGTCTCCAGCGAACTTGCGGCAGAAATTTTTCAGGTCTGCGGTTGACGCGGTGACGGTATCCGAATCGTCTGGCAGCGTCGCCAAAGTAAGGGACCTGGCTGCGAGAGACTTATTAAGCCAGTCGGAATCGATGGGAGTGAGCGAGAACCCGTCCCTGTCGAAATCCACACGGAATATCTGGTGCGTCGCGATGCAGGTATCACAGACAGCATCCTGCGGCGCAAGGGCATTGAGAAAATAGTAGGCGTCGAGTCTCACGAGTCGAGCCTCGTAGTTCTTTTCCGCGTCGCTGCATCCTTCCTGCACCGGCCATCTCAAACCGTAGATGTCGTCCTTGGATGTGATCACAACCACCGCGTTGCACTTGTTTTCGTCGCCGATTCCTGGCTCCGACGCGCTCCAGGATCCGGTCAGCCTTTGGTCAACGACGACATCGGGATCCTGCTTCGACATACCTTCTTCATACAATCCATGAATGGACTGAACCCAGCATCCAGGAAGCACCAGCAGCCCGGCGAGCGCCAGGGCGATTCCCGCATATTTCGCGATCGTGCCGGTTTGCATGAGCTTTTTCTCCCTTATTTTCCGGAAACGACCGGACCGCCTCGTTCGAGACGTTCCCTAAGCCACAGTCCCGGCAATCTTTTCCTACCCCACGGCCCAACTTCTTGAAAGGCCGGGCTCCGTTCGCAAGCATCCACACGCTACCCGGCGTCCTCCATTCCGGCAAGCGACAAGGAGCGAAATCCTGGCTGTACAAAGCGTTGTCGCACTTTGTCGCATGTTTCGTTGTTAGAGAGACTTGCTCTGTATCGGGCGAAGCTCGAATTCCCTGCCGTGAATGGTCATTGCTGGAGGGGAGATCGATTGGAAGAAGGCTTGCTTGCTGGCTGAAGGGTGCTGGCACAGGTCGTTCTGTGACAAGTCGACCTTGGCAGTACAGGACCGCACCCCGGGAAGGCTTAGATCGGGCGCTGAAGTTTGGGAATTCGAACCGCAGCTCGAGTGGTAAGCGGCTTCAATCCGATACGTCTCAGAAGGCGTAAGAACCGTGGATCGCCGCGCAGCGGGTCGGCCATGGGTTCGCTGCCCAGGTAAACCAGGTATTCGCAACGCTCGTCATACGCTTTGTCGAGCCAGTGGAAGGCATCATCTTTCCGATCAAGACCGATATAGACCGCCGCAAAGTAGAGAGCGGGCACGTATTTCCTGGTCGATATTTCGGTCAGCTTGGCCAGAATCCTGTTGGCGTTGACCTTGTCGCCTGAAACAGCATATTCGTGGCCGAGCAGGGAGAGAATTGCGGGATCTTCGGGAGCGGCCGTCAGAATTGTTTGAAAGGCATCGCGCGCCTGCTGGTGCATCCCCATCTGCTCGTAGGCTCGGCCAATGTTGACTAATGCGATGGCATAATGAGGATCGAGTTCGAGCGCCTTCTTGTTCTGTTCGATGGTGACATCAAACCGCCGCGCGTTGTAATACGCTTCGCCCAGAGCCGAGTTCAGTAGCGGATTGGTCGGATCCAGATCTAGCGCCTTTTTTCTTTCCGCGATTGCCTCGTCCAACTTGCCCACGGCGGTAAGGTAGTAGCCATAAAATTGGTGGCCGGTCGCATATCCGGGGCGCAATCGCAGAGCTGTGTCGAACTCCTTTTTGGCATCGGGAAAATTCCGTTCGTACACCAGGAGGGAATATCCAAGCGGCTCGTACGCCTCTGCAAGTGTGCTGTCGAGTTCGAGGGCCTTTCTGGCGGCGGCTTCGGCTTGCGGGAAGGCTTCCGTCGGCGTCAGCGTTGAATAAGGTGCCGACCCCAGCAACTCGTAGCAGTCGGCGAGGCCGGCATACGATGGCGCGTAGGTCGGATCAATTTCAATGGAGCGCCGGAACCTCGTGATTGCTTCGGCGAAGCCCTGCTCGGTGCGCTTGTTCCAGAAGTAGCGCCCTTCCAGGTACGCAAGATAAGCCTCGCGATTGACCTGGCGGATCGTCGGCTGGACATGGGGCAATTTATTCAGGACTTCGCTGGCAATGGCGCTGGCGACCTCACCCTGGATGCGCAGCACGTCCTGCAAGTCGCGTTCGTAGGCCTCACCCCAGACCACAGTGTGATCGCTGACCTGAAACAGCTGCGCCGTAATTGCTACACGCTGACCGGAGACGCGAACGCTGCCTTCAAGAACGTAGTTGGCATGGACGTCCTTGCCGATACGATCGAGGTCGCTCGAGGCGTAGGCAGGGCTCAGGCGGATGACGCCCATTTCATCGGGATGTAGCTGCCCGAGCCTGGAGATCATTTCCTCGGTGAGTCCTTCCGCGACGAAGTCCTGGCCGGGATCGCCACTCATGTTCTTGAGAGGACGGACGGCCAGAGTTATCTTGACCGTAGGGGGCCAAATCCTGTCGCGAATCTGGGGCCAGAAGACGCTGAGCGGTATCGCCGCGCCTAGAATGACCAACAGAACCAAGACTGCGAGGCGGCGAAGGCGGTCGGGCTGAGTATCGGGCTTTTCAGTCTTGCCTGACTGATCCGCGGCAGGGACCAACACCACAACATTCGATCCGGACGAGTCAGCGCCTGCATCCGACTTGTCTTCTTCGTCCTCGATCTTGCTCTGGCTTGCCCGCCACCAGGCGTCCAGATCCGACTTGTAGGCGAATACAGTGCCCTGCTTGCCCTGAACGAGGCGTCGTACTGGCAAACCCAAGCTCTTCTCCCAGCGCTGGACGGTCCGAACTTCTTTCTTGAGATACGCCGCAATCTCCTTCCAGGAGTCGAGGCGGTCGTTGGCAGGCCTGTCCCTCACCGGCGGTTGCGGTTGTGCGCTGTCCCCGCCCATCGTCCTTTCCTTCCAAATCCCCCGCTGCAACGTGACCGCAAGAACACTCTGCTTATCCGTCTTGGTCCAATCCCCGCTGGAAGGAGTCTCAGAAACGCGGTCCACTGTTGTCCTCGATTCTAACGAGTTAGTGATCCGAAGCAAGCTGTTGCGAATTTACGCGGTAAATCATTTTGTGGCTCGGCAAACAGAGATCCGGCGACAGCGCCTCCGCGAAACCGATAGCCGTGCCGATCGCGGTTGGTAAAGCTCTACCGCCAATATCAAGGCAGAAGGATGGCGAAGAGCACGGGTGATAGGTCGCTGCACCTATCCCGGCTCCCACAGCAGCGCCGCCCCTCCCGAGCAGGCGTGCCCAGAAACCTGGCACAACTTGGCCCGAATTTCTGCCATCTCGGGAAGTGACTGAACTGCAAGACCCTTACTTTGCACTGTGCTTCTCTCCCGCTGAACTTATTGCCGCCACGTCTTCCACAGAGTATGCAGATCGACTGCCATTTGTCCTGACAGTCGAGGGCTAGCGGACGAGGTCACGGTGAGGATTCAGAATTGGCGGACCGCGTTGCGGAAATCAGTCTGAACCACTGCCCAGCCTCCAGATTGTTTCTGGGTTATGCCGCGAAATACGTCAACCATGCTTTTGTTCGTATGACGCGGGATGTCGCACATTGTCGCTTGCGCGGTTGTTCGCCAGGGTTGTACTCACGTTAGAGCCCCCCATTGCGGCCATGTTCAGGGTTAATGCTGGAGGCGGAAACCAGCGCCGCGGATATAAGTGCTGATACGCGGGCGTTTTGATCGCGGTCCCTTCAAGCAGCAGTGGTATCGGGGGTGATTTCGAGTGCCGGGTCCTGATACATGGACTCCGTCGCCGCGAAGACAGAGCAAATTGAGCGTTTCCAAATGAAGCTTTCTGATTTCAGCGGCAAGCAGCGGCGGGTATTGTTGATCCTGGTGCTGGTCAATTTTGTGAATTATGTTGACCGGCAGATCGTGTTCTCGCTGTTCCCCGCGATTCGTCGTGACTTTGGCCTTAGTTATGTGCAACTTGGCTATCTGGCGACGGCTTTCAGCGTGGTGCTCTCGTTGGCAAGCTTCCCCCTGGGGATGCTGGCCGATCGGATTTCACGGCACGCCGTGATCAGTGTCGGTGTCCTGTTCTGGAGCGGTGCGACGTTCTTCAGCGGATTGGCGGGCTCGTTCCGTGCCTTGTTGATGGCAAGAGGAATGGTCGGCATTGGGGAAGCGGCCTACACGCCAGCCGGTGCGGCGATCATCAGCGCGTCTTTTCCACGAGAGGTACGGGCCCGGGTGCAGGGAGCTTTCGACGCGGGCATGTTCATCGGAGGCGCAACGGGCATCGCTCTAGGTGGGGTTATCGCCGCAGCCTTCGGTTGGCGCTTCGCCTTTTTCCTGGTCGGGATACCGGGAGTCGTCCTGGGCCTTACTGCCCTGCGGTTGCCCAAGTCGGTAGTCGGCGTAACGAAAGACTCTATGCCCGTGGGTGAATTGTTACGGGTGCCGGCTTTCCTGGCGCTGTTGGCCAGTGGATGGTTCTGCAGCTTTGCGGGATACACCTATCTTGCCTGGGGTCCTGAGTTGGTACAGGACTACAAGGGCTTCAGCGCGCGGCAAGCGGGCTTGGCCTTAGGTCTAACGATCATGTTGGGGGGCACAATTGGCATCGCCACCGGGGCCCACTTATCAGACTTGCTGGCGAAAGTGTGCAGCTGGGGACGAGCCGCGATCGTCCCGATCGGTTTTGTGCTCGGAGCGCCGACAATCTATTTCTCCCTGCACGCCAGCGGAAAAATTCATTTTCTTCTGTTTTTCGGATTGGGGGCATTCTTCTTGAGTTGGTATCACGGCCCCCTGACTGCCACGATCCACGACCTGGTTCCGCCGCGCGGGCACGCGACGGCCTTAGGCTTTTACTATTTGTTCGTAAACCTCTTTTCCATGGCCCTTGCGCCGGTTGCGATTGGGAGGCTGGCGGACCGCTACGACCTGATCACAGCCCTGCACATACCGATTCTTGCGCAATTGGCGGGAGCGGCATTTTTCGTGGTGGTGATTCAGTGCATTCGGCACGACGGGCTCCGTCATCCAGTGCTTGCACGCCATTGGGATGACGCACCGTGCGCCCTAGCGCCGGAAGTTGCGCTGGCATTTGAGGAAACTTGATGTGGGTGTACTATCCCAACACACTTCCCTGGGAAAACTTAAGTGAGGAGAAAACTCCATGGCCCAAGCGGCACAGTTGCCCATCATCAGCCATTACACCGCATACAAACCCCGGCCCTTTACTCGCGAGGAGCGTGACAGCGCCACGATTCTCTATGGCGGACTCACCTGGAAGCATGAGCGGCTGATGCAAGGCGCGCTTCATAACTTGAAGTACAACGCCGAGCCTCTGCCCAACATTGCCCGCGAAGACCTCGATGCTGGCAAGGAGTTGATCGATGTGGGAGCGTGCTGTCCCACGATCTTCACTACTGGAAGCCTGGTCAACTTCCTGAAGAAGGAAGTGAAGGAGCACGGCAAGGACGAAGTCAATCGCAAGTTCGTCTACCTGACGGCCGGCGCCTGCGGACCGTGCCGCTTCGGTCAGTACCACGAATCCTATGCCATGGCTCTGGACGGGTTGGGGCTGCGCGACTTCCGGCTGTTCTTGCTGGCGCAGGATGAGCTTGACCAGGGGCCGGGCAACGGCGGCGGCCTCGACATCAATATGCCGATGAGCCTAGGTCTGATCTGGTCGATCCTATGCGGAGACCTGGTGACCGATCTCGAGTACCTAACCCGTCCGTACGAGGTCAATCCCGGCCAGACGGAACTAGTGCTGCGTGAGTGCGTCGAGCAACTGTACAACGTGTTTCTGCACCGACCGAATCGCGGCAAGAAATATAAGACGCTGGCCTGGCACTTGATGAGTAAGTATTTCACCCGCGCCCTGCGCGACGTCCGCAAGAAATGGGACGAGATTGAAGTGGATCATTTGCGGGTGAAGGCGAAGGTGAAAATCACGGGAGAGTTTTGGTTGCAGACGCACGAAGGCGAAGGCAACTACAACATCAAGCGCTGGCTGGAGCAGGAAGACTCGGAAGTTGTTCCACCGCCGGTCGCAGTCTGGCTGCACTACCTGATGCACCCTACCATCCGCAAACTGGAACACCGGAACAGCACGAGCAAGCACCCGAAGGTCGAAAGCCTGGCTCTGCACGTGCTGGAGCGTATCTATCGCGGCACCTACAACCGATTCCGCAAAGCGCTGGCGAATTTGCCTCACGAACTGCCGGACCAGGAAGAGCTCAAGCGGCTGGCCGAACCCTTCTACCACTTCGAGCTGCGCGGCGGTGAAGGCCATATGCTGATCGGCAAGGCGCTGCATTCCTACCATCACAAAACGGCGCACATGATCTGCGAGTTGTCGCCGTATTCTTGTATGCCAAACACGATGTCCATCGGCTCGATGGCCAACGTCGTCGGGAAATATCCCGATCTGCTCTACGCTCCCATCGAAGTCAAGGGCGATGCGGAAGTGCACGCGCTTTCGCGCTGCCAGATGATCCTCACCGAAGCCAAGAAGCGGGCGCAGGCGGAGTTTGAGAGCGTAATGGATAAAACCGGGCTGAGCGTCGAGCGCATTCGGAAATACGAGGAGTGGCATCCGGAAGTGCGGAAAGCTACCTATCATGTGCCGCATCGGGGCTACGTCGGCACAGCGGCCAACTATGTAATGCATCTGGCTTACGACAAGGGACTGGCGCGGGCCTGATGGCGAGACGGGCAAACGAACTGACACTCCGACCCGAGGTTGATCTATGGCAGGTAAAGGTTTCATTCAGATTCAACCGCTCGAGCAAGAGCCTTCGCTCATCAAACCGGCGCCAGCGCCTGTGGCGTCGACGGGCTCGGGAAAAATCTGTGGCCTCGATGTGGGAAGCACAACCTGCAAGTACTCGATTGCCGCGGCATCCGGGGAACTGCTAGGTCAGGCTTACGAACGCCACAACACCAAGCAGGCGGAGAAGGTCCTCGACTTTCTGACCCGTGTGGAGAAAGAGCACGGGTTTACCCCGGAGCAGGACCGCGTCTTCTTCACAGGATCTGGTGCCGGGCTCATCGCTCCTTTGGTTGGGGGGAAGGTCGTTCAGGAAGTCGTGGCCGTCGCCGCTGCCGTCGAAGAACTTCATCCGAATGTGCGCTTCGTCAGCGAAATCGGCGGCGAAGACATGAAGACAATCTTCTTCAACGGCGAGGGCCCCACCAAGAGCAAGCAGGTGCTGATGCAGAGCGCGTGTTCCGGTGGCACCGGAACCTTCATCGAAAAGACCGCCCGGAAACTCGACATCCCGACGGAACGACTTTCGAAGATGGGTTACGAGGGGTACACGCTGCACAAGATCAGCAGCAAGTGCGGCATCTTCGCCGAGGCCGATGCCAACACGCTGCTGAAGGCCGGGGTTTCCGTGGAAGAGATCATCGCTTCTTTGTTCGAAGCGGTGGTATATCAAAACTTGGCGACTCTCACGCGTGGCAACACGCCCTTGCCTGAGATTCTTTTGCTGGGCGGGCCCAACTTGTTTTTCAAAGGGCTGCAGGAAGCCTGGCGCTACCACCTGGGCAAAGTCTGGAAGGAGCGCAAGGTTGCCATGCCGGATGACCGCGGGCCGGAGTCGCTGATCCGCGTGCCCGACGACGCTCTCTACTACGCCGCGCAGGGCTGCATCGAAGTCGGACGCCGAGATTCACCGGCAGTCGGCATCTACCAGGGAACCAAGAAACTGCGCTGGTGGATTGAAGAGGGACAGTACGAGGAGAAGAAGAAAATCGGGCGCGGCGGATTGTGGAGCGATCCCGCCGAACTGCAATCGTTTCTGGAGCGCTATTCCACACGCGGCGGCAATACAAACGGCCGCACCGAAGCAGCAGCGAGCAACGGGAATGGACACTCGAACGGCAACGGAAAACCCCGGCGCCTTCCGCGCGTCCAACTCCCCATGCTCGGCAAGGTGAGCAAGCTGGGGCCGGTCGTGGTGGGTTGCGATTTTGGCTCGACGACTGCCAAGGCCGTCTGCATGTCGCCGGACAAAGATTTGCTGTTCTCCTGCTACGCCCTGAGCCGTGGCAATCCCATCGACGATGCCAAGAGTCTGTTCCGCCAGATTCGCGAGGCGGTAGGAGACGGAGAAATTCTTGGCTTGGCCATTACGGGCTATGGCAAGGATCTACTGAAAGACATCCTGGGTGCCGACTGTCCGGTGGTGGAGACGATCGCGCATGCCAGCGCCGGCTTGCACTATTTTCCGGACGCGGACTGCATCTGCGACGTGGGCGGCGTCGACGTCAAGATCATGATCCTGAACAACGGCGCCGTGACGGACTTTCGCCTCAACTCGCAATGCTCGTCGGGCAACGGCGCATTTCTTCAGGGAGTCGCGGAACGCTTCAATATTCCCATGAGCGAAATGGCTGACGGCGCTTTCCGCGCTCAGGCTATGCCCCATCTTTCCATGGGATGCGGCGTCTTCCTGCAGAGCGACATCGTCAACCAACAGCGCAAGGGCTGGCAGGCGGAAGAAATTCTTGCGGGGCTGTGCGCGATTCTTCCGCTCAACGTTTGGATCTACGCCGGTGGCCTCAACAACCTGCAGCAGGTGGGCAAGAAATACATCCTACAAGGCGGGACTCACAAAAACCTTGCGGTGGTGAAGACGCAGGTGGACTTCATCATGAAGAAAGTTCCGGGTGCGGAGGTGGTGGTTCATCCGTATTCCGGCGAAGCGGGGGCGATCGGCGCGGCGCTGGTCGCTCTCGATTGGTGGCAGGGTGGCGGAGAAAGCAAGTTTCGCGGCTTCGACGCGATCGAGAGGTTGACCTACAAAACGGCGACCTCTGTGGACACCGTCTGCCACTGGTGCCCCGTAACTTGCCAGCGCAGCTTCATCGACGTTGAACTGGAAGGCGGAAAAGGCCGTCCGTGGAGCAAGGTTCCTCTGGAACAGGGTTGGGAGCGGGTGATTGTGAACAACTCCTGCCCCAAGGGACTAGTGGAAGATTTGAACGAAATGAAAGTCATCAAGATCGGGATGGAGAAAACGAAAAATGCGTTTCCCAACGTTGCCGATTTGGTCCGCAAAGAAGCATTCCGTCGCGTCACTACCTAGAGATCGCTCGCAGGTGCGCGTCGGTATTCCGAAGGTGCTGAACATCTGGACTACTCACCAGTTCTGGGTGGGCTTCCTGAAGTCCATCGGGATTGCTTCGGAAAACATCGTGTTCAGCTCCGATACTTCCGAGGAGCAGGGACGCGAGTTCGGCAAAGGCCGCGGTACCGTCGATTGCTGCTACCCCGTAAAGTGCATCAGTGGCCACTACGGCGAATTGGTGTTTGGGCAAAAGAAGAAGATTGACATTCTGCTGAGCCCCATGATTCACTCCTTGCCTTCGGTTCTGCACGGGCATGTGGTCGACACGGTGACGTGCACTCGCGTGATGGCTGGCCCCGAGAACATCAAGGCGGGATTTCTGAAAGAACGCGACGTGTTTGGCGAGGCCGGCATTACCTACGCTTCCCCGTTCGTCAGCCTCGGCGACCGGCACATGGTCACCGAGCAACTCCACACTTCGCTTAAAGATGTATTCCACCTTGACATGGAAGAGACGGAGCGCGCGGTCAAGGCGGGATTTGAGGCTCTCGACAACTTCACGGCTAAAGCCAGACAGCAGAGCCGGGACATTCTGACCTGGTGCGCCATGAACCAGAAACCGTGCATTTTGGTGCTGGCGCGCCCCTACCACATGGATACGGGGATCGGGCATGAGATTGAGGGAGACCTGCAGGCCCACGGGTATCCGATTCTGTGGTTGCAGTACCTTCCCGGCGATGAAGACCTGATGAACTGGCTGTTCGAAGCCGATCTGCAGATGGGAAGAATCAAGAGCCCGTTCGACATTTCTGATGTGTGGACTTCGTCCTACAGCAGCAACACCAACGAAATCATGTGGGGAGCAAAGGTGGCGGCGCGCTGCCCCTGGATCACCTGCGTGGTGCGCCTTTCCAGCTACGAGTGCGGCATGGACCAGCCCACTTACACGCCCACGCAGAAAATCGTGGAAGCGACCGGAACACTGTTCTTCAAGTTTGGCGACTTGGATTCAACGAAGCCGGCCGGCGGCATCAGGATCCGTATCGAGACCATCGTCCATTACCTGACGAAGTACTCGCAAAAGATCATGCAGCAGAAGCTGGAATGGTTGTCGCCGAACTGCCCGCTCGGGCCTCTTCCTCCTTTTGCGCTGCCGGAAGCGATTCAGGAAGAGACAGGCGTCGAGCAGCCACTGTCTTCATCGGCTTCGTGAATAATGCCGATCTGTATTGGAAACAAAAATGGCCGGACAAGAGACAGCGCGCCCGCACGCTGGACGATGGTGCGATCGAAACAAAGCATTTCGGGAGGCCCTTCGCTGGACTATGAGATGGCTGACGGATCTCCTCTGCTTGTAACAGCACAAACGGACGCTCCGCGCCTCTACATTTCTGCCCCCGCTGAAGACGTTTCTATGACTTCGAGCATTTGAAGGGCAGCGGGGGAAGGTCGATCCGGCTGGCTGCGGAGTCAGTCTGTCAACCGTGTCTTTGCTCTGACACTTACACTTCACGAAGAAGTGCCAAAACACTTGTTCTAACTCCATCGAAGGATCGAGTTCGGGGAATGCCGCAGAGTCAGTTTCCATGTTGCGAAGACCTGATCCCTTGCTCGGCTCCGCGGCCCATTTTGGCGCGGATAGTTAAAGAACGTATCTATTTCGGGGTAATTATCGACCAGCGAGGTGGCCTTTACAATCGCTCCGCTACATTCTTCGCATCACGCCCGAGGGAAGTGGCGATGGCGAGTGCACCACACAGCGAAGTGACGAACTAGCGTCGGGGACCTGATCCAAAGCCACGGACCAACACAGATCAGACAGGAGGAACGCATGGACTACATAAACAACCAAGGCGAGAAGATAGGGTCTTTGACGGTTGCGATTGGGAAAGACAAAACCATCACCATCAACCGCCTCAATGATGTCACGACCGTCACTACCCAAGATCGAACCACAGGCAAGTTTTCGACTGAGACGTTCTTCGGTGATTCGCCTTCGGCAAGTAGGCGGCTGGAGCGCCGAAGGGGAGAGCAAACACATGCAAATCGGTGAACCGCTTCGAACGATTGTCGTCGAGCCGCTGGAACTTCCAGTGGAACAGCCGACCCGCGAACCAAACAATTTCCTTGCGGGCAATTCTTAATGTGCATTTGTTCCAAACCACCGCTTGAATCCACTTGCCGTCGATCTGCTCGACTACCGCTATGCCCCGCCCGAGGATCGCCACGCGGTCGCCACTCTTTAGGTTTCTGTCTCGCTGGCGTCGGTCGTAATGCCTTTTGCTCCTCTCGATCAGGTAATCGCGCCCCAAATCGCCAATATCACTAGGCGCGCTCACAAACTCACTGTGCGCCAAAATCAACAGTTTTGCCTATATTTTACTGATTGGGAGAGTAGTTAAAGTAGTTTTCCACGGCAGGTCAGCGGGCAGAACGCGAGGGCGCAGGCGTCGGCGCCCCGTCACCATTCTTCGACTTCGGCTGATTCGGTTTTGATGATGGCTTCGGTTCGGCCTTGAGCGCGGCTTTCGCTGACGCGGAATCCTTGCGCGCGGAGCCATTGCGCTCCCAGATGATGCGCAAGCCCTCAAGCGTCAGGAAGTCGTCGACGTTCTTGATGTATTTCGAGCCTGTGCCGATCATGGGGCCCAGGCCGCCGGTAGCGATCACGCGCGTTTCCTGGCCCAACTCAGCGAGGAGCAATTCGAGGATGCCATCGACCAGGCCGAGATATCCGTAATAAAGGCCCGATTGCAGGCTGCCAACGGTGTTCGAGCCGATCACGCGGGCGGGCTTCCGGATCTCCACGCGCGGCAAACGTGCCGTGCGCTCAAAAAGAGCGTCGGCTGAAATGCCGATGCCGGGGCAGATTACGCCGCCGAGGTATTCGCCTTTTGCCGACACACAGTCGAACGTTGTGGCCGTGCCGAAATCTACGATGACGCAGGGGCCACCATATTTTTCGAAGGCCGCGACGGCGTTGACGATCCGGTCGGCACCCACCTCTGCCGGGTTGTCGTAGTGCACCGGCATGCCGGTCTTCACTCCGGGTTCGATGTAGAGAGGACGCAAATTGAAATAGCGCTCGCACACCTGCCGCAGGACTGGATCGAGCGGAGGAACGACCGAGGAGATCACGATTCCGTGAATGCCTTTGGACTCGAGACCGGCCATGGAAAACAAATTGCGGAACAGCACACCGTACTCATCGACTGTGCTGGTGCGGGAGGTCGCTACGCGCCAGTTGGCTACGAGGCGTTCGTAGCGCGGAGTTTCGTCCGAATCGCCGGCGGTGTTCACTTTGGCGACACGGGCGAAGAGGCCCAGGACCGTGTTCGTGTTGCCGACGTCGATAACTAGCAGCATGCAGTTGGCTCTTAGGAGTGCCGGCGTTACTGTTCTCTTACGGTTCCACTCAACACCGTCTGCGTTCCCTTCGGAGTTCGGACAAGCAAGAATCCCCGCGGATCGAGGCCCTCGGTCGTTCCCTCGAACGATGAACCATTCTCCTCGATGCGAACTGCTTTGCCTTGCACCCAGGAGGAATTCTCGGCGAAACGCCGGAGAATCGAGTCCCGCGCCTCAGGGTCTTCCAGCAATTGGCGATACTCGCGGTCGAGTGATTTTAGCAAAGCGGCAACGAGATCGACGCGCGACCACTCGCTTCTGGTCACGAGGCGCAGAGAGGTCGCTCCCAACTCCTTGGGAAAGCTGGCCTGGTTCACGTTAATGCCGATGCCCACCACGAGGTAGCGGACGCGGGTCGCCTCGGCATTCATTTCGGCGAGAATTCCGCAGACTTTCTTGCCGCCGATCAGAACATCGTTGGGCCACTTCAGATCGGCGGCGACCCGCGAGTCGACTTGCTGAATCGCCGACTGCACCGCGAGTCCTGCCGCGAGTGCCAGGCCCAGCACTTCCGAAGGAGGGACGGCGGGGCGCAGCACCACCGAGCAATAGATCCCGGTGGATCGCTGGGACTGCCACGAGTTGGCCCCGCGGCCGCGGCCAGCAGTTTGCTCCTCGGCGAGAAAGACGCTGCCTTCGGGCGCGCCTTCTGCCGCGGAGGCCATGGCTGCGGTGTTGGTCGATCCAATCTTGTAGAAGTGATGAAGATGCTCGTCGAAGATGGTGCCGCGCAGAAGCGGCCGAAGAATTTCCGGCAAGAGCAAGTCAGGGACTGAACGCAGCTGATATCCGGTTGCGGGGTGGCCTGCCACATCCACACCCAAGCCCCGCAATTGCTGAATCAGACGCCAGACTTCGGAGCGATTGGAAGAAATCTCCTGGGCGATCTTGGTGCCGCTGACGACGACGGTGGCGTGTTCCATCAGGAGGCACACAATACGGCCAAGCCGCAGGTCGGTGGGCTGCGGTTGGTGGGCTGCGGGCGCTTTCGCGCGCAACGCAGTCTCACGACTTGTGCCGATCTTGCTGATGCGGAGATTATGCGCGAATCCCCGCGAAACAACAAACACCGGAGCTACCGGGCGGTTTCGGTAAACGTGGCCGAGGGATGTCCCAGGGCATATTGGCCTTCGGCGGTGACGTGTACGGTGCCTGCGGTCAAGGGCAGCGTGAGCACGACAGCCGCATTCCCGAATGAGTTGGTGGTGACGATACGACTCGAGAGCGAGCCGGCGGTGGCCGTGAACAGAACGGTGCCACCCGCTGCGCTTCCACCCGACTGCCCCGGATTGAGGGTGACGGAGAGGTTCAACTGACTGCCGGCGGCGCCCTTTTGGTTGTCGCCCGTCTTGGTGAACGATGCCGGAGGATTGCCGACGAGAATGTAGCCGCCCTGCTGTTGCGCAACGCCAGCGGTATCGGCGCTGGGAACGCTGTAGTGGTAGAAGCCGGGGATGGTTCCGGCGGTTACGATGATCTTTCCGTTATGGCCTTTGCTCAGCGTGGGCTGCGAAACGACGACGGTGATGCCGCTGTCGGACGTCGGAGCGCCCAAGGTCACGGTGGCCGTTCCCGAGGTGGTCCTTGGCTGCAGGACAACGGTGCCGCCCGCGGCGACCATGGTCGTGTCGGGGTTCAAGTCCCACTCCGCTCCGGGTACTTGTGCTGCACCGGTAACTAAGGATGTGTAAATAAATAAAGGTATCTATATTGTAACTGGCATAAGCTGTGATTTGCAGTATGCTGCTGCGAAGTGGACACACTGGCGCAGCTAAAAGCGAAGTTTCGTACGATCTGGCCCATGCTGGACGAACGTACCCGGCGCCTGACGGCGGCCAGTGAGGCAAAGGCCTTGGGGTACGGAGGCATAAGTCTGGTACGCCGTGCCTGCGGCCTTTCGGGCAAGGCGATCCGCAAGGGTATCCGGGAGCTCGAGACGGGGGAGAGTTGGCCAGGTCGTATCCGCCGTCCGGGCGCGGGTCGTAAACGCATTACCGAGTTCGACCCCGGGTTGGTGGAGCGGTTGGAGGCGATGATCGAGGAAGAGACGCGAGGCGATCCCGAATCGCCGCTGCGCTGGATCTGCAAGAGCACGCGTGCGATCGCGGAGTCTCTGACCCGGCGCCATCATCCCGTCAGTCACACCAAAGTAGCGCAGATTCTGCACGATCAGCACTACAGTTTGCAAGGCAATCGCAAGACCGAGGAGGGAGACGATCATCCGGATCGTGATGCCCAGTTCCGGCATATCAATAGGGCAGTGAAGAGATATTTAGCGCCAGGCTGGCCAGTGATTTCGGTCGACACGAAAAAGAAAGAGCTCGTGGGCAACTACCACAATGGCGGCCAGCAGTGGCTTCCGGCAAAACAGCCGCGCCGAGTGCGCGGGCATGACTTTCCCCAGCCCGACGTGCCCCGGGCCTATCCCTATGGCATTTACGATATTGGGCGCAACAGCGGATTCGTAAATGTCGGGACCGATCACGACACCGGGGCTTTTGCCGTAGCCTCGATTCGGGGCTGGTGGCGCCACGAAGGCAAGCGGCTCTATCCCAAGGGGCGAAAGCTACTGATTACGGCCGATGCGGGAGGTAGCAACGGCTGGCGGTTGCGCTTGTGGAAACTGGAGCTGCAGAAGTTCGCCGATGAATCCGGATTGGCTCTCTCGGTGTGTCACTTTCCGCCGGCCACCAGCAAATGGAACAAGATCGAACACCGATTGTTTTCATTCATCTCCTCGAATTGGCGGGGTAAGCCATTGCGGGACTACGAGACCATCGTGAATCTCATTGCCGAGACCACGACCGCGAAGGGGCTAACCGTAACCTGCCGACTGGATCGCCGCAAGTATCCTACGGGGCGGAAGGTCACGGCCGAAGAGATGAATCAAGTTAATCTCTATCCTGAAAAATTCCATGGCGAATGGAACTATGTCATCAAGCCGCATCGCGTCCGAACGTCATAATTACGCTACCTTTGTTTGTTTACGGCTCCTAAGAGGAGCGTCGCAGTGTAGGGTGCAAAAGTCATGGTGGGAGACCACGAGGTGGTTTTGGAGAAGACGATTTGGGTGGGATTCGTGGACGCCAGGGTGTAGGAGGTCACCTGCTGAGGCGTGAATCCATTGGTCGTGAACTGGGCCTGCACCGTATTGGATGGATCTTTATTCAGGACTAACAGCGTCAGAGTCGTGCCTGTAGAGTTGAGGGCGGCGTAGCTGCTGAAAAGATCGGGATCGCCGTTATTCGTATTCGAGACTGAGGTTGTGGCGAACTTGTGATGGTGGCCGTCGTAGTTGGTGAAGAGCTTCAGTGCGAGGTAGTTGGGATTCGCCGGTAGGGGGGCTACCCAACGCGAGGCGAGATAGACACGCTCGCGGCCCAGAATGCCGTAGGCATCAGCGTCTCCGAGGGCCGTCGAAAAATCGGACTCGCCGGCGAATGCAGCGCTCCATTCGGTGAAGCTGACGGGCGTCGCGGGATAAATCATATTTGCGGTGGCGCGGATGCGCGGAATGCGGAAAGGGATCGTTTTGTTGGGCTGGAGAAACGTCGCCCAGTTTTGATTGATGGTGCTGGACTCGCTGACATACGTGGGATCCCAGTAATCGCGATAGATGCGCGCGGTGAGAGCCTGATCCTGGGCCTGGGTCCAAGTTGAGGTGTCGGGGCCGTCGGGGTAGGCGTGGACATCGAGGACATCAACTGAGCGAACGCCGGCGACTTTGTCCTCCCAATAAACTTCGTTGAGCCACCAAGGCAGCAGATCGACGCCAGCGTGCGCACCCTTGTCGGAATTGTTCGCGCCATTCCAGTAGTACCACCAGCAGCAACTGACGGGACCGAAACGCATCGCCTTGCGGTCCCAGCCTTTGAGGTTGCGAGCTTCGGTGACAAATGTGTCGCGCATTTCGTTGTATGCGGTCGGCGAGGGATGAACATCGCGATGGGTGCTGCCCCAAATATCGATCTCGTTATCCATGTTGTAGAAGTGAGGAGCGGTGCCGAACGCCGAGGCCAGCGCAGCCGCCCATTGGTTGCGGTAGACGCTGCCGGGAGAATCGTTGTTGCCGGGCTGATCCAATATGGGCACGTTGGCATCGTTGGGATTGGCGGTGAGGGTTGTGACGCAATCGGTCTTCAGGCCATCGCCGGCATCGGTGTTGTATGGGTCGACGGAACACTGCGCGCCATACTTGGCGACCGAGAAGCTCCAGTGGCCGTTGATTCCATTCTCTGCACTTTGGGCGACCCACGGCAGCATGACCATGGTCATGAGAGGATGGCTGCCCGCGCTCTTCACGTCGGTGACGAATTTGGCGGAATCTGCTTCGCCGATCTCGGAGTAGTTGAAATCTTCGAAGTACCAGTCGTTCGCAGCATTGTAGGTGAACAATTGCCAGTTGTAGCGCGAGGTTGAATTGCCACCCCAGCGGACCACGCTTAATCCGCTGTCAGTGATGGTCGGCGAGTCTTGAGGGTAGGCGCCGCCGTAGACATAGGAACTGATGGTGTGACGATTGTTGAGGACCTCGACAGTTACATTGATATTTGTGGTGGCTGGCGTGTCGGCTGGTTGGGAATCATTCGCAGGTGAGGCTGGAGTGGACGACTGGGGAGTACCCGCAGCGGGCGGTTGCGTTTTTGATTCGGGCGCACCTGCAAGAGAAACGACTACCGCGAATTGGACAAGGCACAGGCCTACGAGGGAACGGGCAAAAGGGTACATAGGGGGGGAGGGCCTCCGTTGAGGGCAGTTTAGCGCCGACACGGAGCTGCGCAAGCGCACAGAAGTACATCTGTTCCGAAATCCGGAACTGCGGAATGAAGAGAGAGTGCGGAGAATCAACGCGCGATCCGATAGGTCGTGAACAGTCCGGGAATTGTCAGGCTGGAACGACGCGCATGCTCATATCCACGGCTTGCGGCGAATGGGTGAGGAGACCGACGGAGATGAAATCGACGCCAGTTTCGGCATACGCGCGAACATTTTCGAGGCGAATTCCGCCCGAACACTCTACGGGAATGGCGCGGCCGCCCTTCTGGATGGCCTTCTGCAGATCGGCTTGCGAGCAGAGCTCGACGGCGCGGCGCACGTCATCGACGGACATGTTGTCCAGCAGAATCGCTTCCCCTCCGTGTGCCAGGGCCAGTTCCAGTTCCTCGAGGGAACGGACTTCCACTTCGATGATCTGCGAGCCGCGGCGGTTGCGGATGGCGCGCTCCAGCGCGGAAACAATGCCGCCCGCCAGTGCGATGTGGTTGTTCTTGATGAGCACACCGTCGGAGAGGTCGAGCCGATGATTCTGTCCGCCGCCGCAGCGAACGGCGTTCTTGTCGATCACGCGCAGGCCAGGCGCGGTCTTGCGAGTATCGAGAATGCGCGCCTTGGTGCCCGAAACGGCTTCTACGAACTTGCGGGTCAGGGTCGCGATGCCGCTCATGCGCTGCAGGAAATTGAGGATGACGCGCTCACAGGAAAGAATCACGCGCGCATTGTGGCGGATCACGGCGACGGACTGTCCCTTGTGCAGGCGCACGCCGTCGAAGATTTCAGGATGCGTGGTGACTTCGTAGTGGGCAGTCACGGCTCCGTCGAGCGCGGCGTAAACGTCGAGAATGCGCGCCACGCAACCGATTCCGGCGAGGATGCAATCCTGCTTGGATATGATCGTCGCCGTCGCGCGCTGGTTGGGATCGATGCAGGCGTAGCTGGTCGCATCGCGCGTCGCCCGGTCTTCGAGCAGCGCGTTTTCCAGGATTGCGGTGATGCGTCTTGAATTCCAGTCCATAGAAACAGTTGCCAGTTGCCAGTCAGAGCTGTTAATTCATAGAGACGTTGCTTGCAAAGCTGTGCCGGTCGCGGAAGACGTAGCAAGCTACGTCTCTACGACTACTGGCACCCTAATTCTCTCTGCTTACTCTTCGTTTTGTCTTGCAGGACGAGGAGTTCCTGACCTCGCCTGCGAAGACCTTCAACGACCTTCTCTGGAGCCTTGGCCAGAAACTGTTCGTTTCCTAATTGCTTCTGATTGTTAGCCAGCTCTTTTTCGATCTTCTCCAATTCTTTCTTCAGGCGTTCGCACTCGGCGGCTACGTCGATCTTTCTTTCGTAGATCACGTGGACGTCGAAGCGTACGGTGCCGCGGGCGCCGGGCCGATTGGCGAGAGAGCTTTCCACAAATGTGATCTTCTCTACGTTCGCCAGTCGTTCGACCGCGCCACGATTGTGCTCGATCATTTCGCGAATCGCTGGCTCATGTGCGAAGACTTCGATGGGCACTTTCACCTTGGGTTCGACTTTCAGTTCCGCGCGCAGGTTGCGCACGCTGACGATCAGATCCTGCAGAATGGCCATCTCGGTTTCGGCAGCGAGATCGAATTGCTTTTCATCGGCCTGCGGATACCCTGCCAGCGCAATCGACTTGAGCGGAGGCTTGCCTTCGTACAGCGCCTGCCAGATTTCTTCCGTGATAAACGGCATCACGGGATGCAGCAGGCGCAGCGATGCATCAAACAGGTTGACCAGATTCGCGCAGGCGGCTTGAGCCGCGGACTTGTCGGTGCCTTCTTCAAAATTCAGGCGCGGCTTGATCAGTTCCAGATACCAGTCGCAGAACTCACCCCAGAAAAAGTCGTAGATGCGATTGGCGGCTTCGTGGAAGCGATAGGTCGTCAGCGCATCGTTCACGTCTGCCACAACGCGGTTGAAACGCGAGAGAATCCAGCGATCTTCGAGAGTCGCGGATGCGAAGCCCCTGACTCCAGCGCCATGGTCAGGGCGGTCCGAGACCCGGTCCCACACAAAACCGATTCGGTCCACATTCATGAACATGAAGCGGGCGGCGTTCCAGATTTTGTTGGCGAAGGCGCGGTAGCCGTCGGTACGGCTTTCGTTGAAGGCGATGTCGGTGCCGGGCGCGGCCATGGCCGCGAGGGTGAAGCGTGTCGCATCGGTGCCGAAGCGGTCGATGATGTCCAGGGGATTGATCACGTTCCCCTTGACCTTCGACATCTTCTGCCGGTCAGCATCGCGCACGAGGGAGTGAATGTAGACGTGCCGGAAGGGCACGCTGTCGTTCTTCTTGTCAGCCCAGCCACTGGCCCTCTTGATGGCTGGATCCTGCTCGTGCCCCTGCATGAAGTGGCAGCCGAACATGATCATGCGGGCCACCCAGAAGAACAGAATTTCGTACGCGGTAATCAGCAGCGTCGTGGGATAAAACACTGCCTGATCGCGAGTTTTTCCCGGCCAGCCGAGTGTCGTAAACGGCAGCAGGCCTGACGAAAACCAGGTGTCGAGCACGTCGGGAACCTGCTCCAGTTTGGCGCCACCGCACTTCGTGCAATTGGTCGGGGCCGCGCGAGCCACGATCACTTCCTTGCAACCCTCGCACGTCCAAGCCGGAATGCGATGCCCCCACCACAACTGCCGCGACACGCACCAGTCGTGGATATTGTTCATCCAGTTCAAATAGATCTGGCGGTGATTGTCGGGAACGATCGTGATCTCGCCGCTCTCGACAGCCTCTAAGGCGCGATCGGCCAGGGGCTTGATTTTGATGAACCACTGCTCGGAAAGCCGCGGCTCGACTATGGTTCCGCAGCGTTCGCACTTGCCGATCGAGAGCGCGTAGTCTTTCTCGGCAACCAGAAATCCTTGCTCCTGCAACTCCGCCAGCACGCGCTTGCGCGCTTCGAAGCGGTCGAGTCCGGCATAGGGGCCGGCGTTCTGGTTCATGTGCGCGTGCTCATCCATCACATTGATCTGCGGCAGATTGTGGCGCAGGCCCGCCTGAAAATCGTTGGGGTCGTGCGCCGGTGTCACCTTTACCGCGCCGGTGCCGAACTCGGGCTGCGCCAGTTCGTCGGTGATGATGGGAATCTCGCGCTTGATCAGCGGGACGAGCACATGCTTCCCGTGCAGATGGGTGTAGCGCTCGTCTTTCGCGTTCACGGCGATGGCGGTATCGCCCAGCATCGTCTCAGGGCGTGTCGTAGCGACCGTGATGAACTGGTTCGTGCCGATGATCGGGTAGCAAATCTCCCACAACTTTCCGGCCACATCTTCGTGCTTCACCTCGAGATCGGAGATCGCGGTTTCGTGCCACGGGCACCAGTTCACGATGTAATTTCCGCGATAGATCAGGCCTTCTTCATACAGGCGGACGAACACCTCGCGCACGGCGTGCGAAAGATTTTCGTCCATCGTGAAGTACTCGCGGTCCCAGTCGACGGAAGCGCCGAGGCGCTTCATCTGGTTGAGGATGGCGCCACCGTAGAGTTTTTTCCATTCCCAGACCCGCTCGATAAATTTCTCGCGCCCCAGGTCACGGCGTTTCTTGCCTTCTTTGGCGAGGTCGCGCTCGACCATCATCTGCGTGGCAATGCCGGCGTGATCGGTGCCGGGCAGCCAGAGTGTGATAAAGCCGCGCATGCGATGCCAGCGCACGATGATGTCCATCTGCGTCTGGCCGAACATGTGCCCCATGTGCAGTTGCCCGGTAACGTTCGGGGGAGGCAGCAGCAGAGCGAACACCGGACGCGTCTCGCCCGGCGGCGGCGTCTTGACGGAGAACAGCTTTTCTTTGATCCAGTAGTCGGCCCAGTGCGTTTCAATCGCGCCCGGCTCGTAGGCTTTGGGCAGTTCGTGAGGCATCTTTGTGTGCGATGACGGGATTCGGCACAGGAGAATCCGCCAGCGGAAGAGTAACTCCTGATCTTACAGGCGCGAGAAAAGAAGGGTCAAACGGGGGACGGGGGGATAGATATAGAGGGCGGGAAAATCCGGCCACCCCGGCGGAATGTCGAGCAGATGAGTGGGGAATGGCGCGCGGGACAAAGGTCGTTGTCTTCATTGAACAGCACAGCGCCATGGGGCCGGCAAAAGTGTACCCCTGCCTCATGGCTTGGTTTCTTGCAGGAGGACAACGTCTGATTCACCGTGGCCGCGCAGAATCGCCTGCCTTTTTCCATCCGGCGAAAAGCCGAATACCCAGATCTGTTCCGACTTGAAATCCGTAATCGGATAAGCAGGGGAACCGTCCAGAGGATTCGCCCACAGGTTGTCCACCCCATTCTGCCGCCTGATATAAGCTACGGAATTCCCCTCGTGTGTGGATTGCAAATCGCTCACTCCGGGCCAATAAATTCCGGCATCGAGTATCCGTGGCGGACTTGACGATCCGAGTTCAAACAGGGCAATGTTGACTGCCATTGGCGTCATCTCCACCGGAGCCGCTAACGTTTTGCCGTCCGGCGAAATGGTTAGCCCTCCCGCGAAAAAGTAGTGGGTGGGGACGTCGAACATTGGCTCCGTTTTGCCCGAACCCTCCAGCGGCACACGGGAGATGTGTTGGCTGATCACGTCGATGTAATAGACCCATTTCTGATCGGGCGAGCAAACTGGATAGCGATCCATTCTCCCGTCCGTCAATCTCACAGGGCTGGAACCATCTGTATTGGTACGCCAGAGATTAAGCAACTTTGTGCCGCCGTGGTGTGCCCAAGTCAGAACGAGGTAGTTCATGCCGCAAGGTGCAGGGAAATAGACAGCAGCGCTCGGATCCGCCAGAAGCTGAGTTTGATTCTTCCCGTCGACTCCAAGTTTCAACAGGCGCTCAGCGCTGCTCACAAGCAGGCTGCCATCAGCACTCCAACCCAAAGCATTCACATCGTTATTGGATTGGGAAAGAACCAGCCCCGGCTCCACAAACTTGCGCCCTGCCTTGGATAGAACGGAGAGAGTTGAGGAAGATCTTGTGAGAACGGTGGCTAGGGTCCTCCCATCGGCCGAAACGGTCAGATCCCCATAGCTGTTTGTGTCGCGAGTGATTGGCTCAATGTCTCCTCCTGTGCTGTGCAGGAGGCCGATCTGCACCCCTTGAACCCGTCCCCCGTGAATCCATCCCCCGTATAAGACAAATAGCGCGCGTCCATCCGGCGACCAGTGGATCGCATAAGGGAACTTGTCTTTGAAAGTAGCGAAGCGATGCGATTTACGCGTACCCAGATCGAGAACGTCAATCGCGCCGACCCCCTCCTCCCGAGAGTACATGGGGTATCGCGTTCGGAAAAGCTTGGAGGAGGAGGAGCCAATGAGTAGGTGAAACCTCTTATTGCAATCCAGCGGGTGCAAGTCCCGTCTGGCCAAAGTCGAGCAGACAGGCCAGTAGCAAG